>Ga0210043_1000247_pt1 | contig 58582 bp, 68 predicted proteins | sample CryGeymet201501t_FD_183990 | JGI IMG/M metagenome (GOLD analysis project Ga0210043, IMG submission 183990) | Groundwater microbial communities from Crystal Geyser aquifers in Utah, USA - Crystal Geyser metaG 2015-01t (SPAdes) (version 2) | ecosystem: Environmental > Aquatic > Deep subsurface >... | reverse complement strand
GAATTCCGACTAAAGAATCAATGGGGAAGGCTAACTTAGATCAAGGTGCAATTGGTGCTGGGATAGATATGGCAAGTGGGGTGACCACATATGCTATTTCTGGAAAGTCAGAAAAAATTACTCATTTCCCTGGTACAAAAAAGAAGGTCAATGGCATTTTGATTCCTGATTGGAAAAGAATTTTGGAAGTTGCAGTGCAAGCTGCTAATGTGGCTGGATATAAATATATGGGGGCTGATATCTTTGTCCATGCAGAAAAAGGACCAATGATAGTCGAGCTGAATGGGTACCCAGGGCTGTCCATTCAATTAGCAAATCGGGCTGGTCTGAAGAGACGTTTAGATAGAGTTGAGGGACTAGAAGTTCGAGACGCAAAACATGGAGTTAAGATTGCTCAAGCCCTCTTTGCTGAAAGTTTTGCTGATAAAATTAAGATTGAAGAAGGCTTGAAAATTATCTCAACTGAGCCTCAACTGTCAGTCTATGGTGATGATAAGCGTTGGTATCCGACGCAAGGTAGAGTTAATACTGGTAGATTTAGATCGGCAATTTCAGAAGAGTTTGCTGATCAGCTTGGCTTAGTCGATCTTGAAGATTTATTATGGAGACAACAAGAAGGTCTAGAAGGGAAGCTCCCAGTGGTTGAAGTCCAATTTAGCATGAAAAGTAAAAAACAAAAAACTGCTATGGTGGTTACTAAAACATTAAATCGTACTAAGCATCATGTAGAACTTGGACGAAAGGATTTGCAAGGTTATCTAATAGGTGATTTTGAAGGTTAATATGTCATTTATAGCACTCTTAAATCCAATTAATATGGTCGCAGAAAAAAAGAAGTTTCTTCTAGATCCAAGTTACAATCCTCAATTGAGCTATGATGAGAATATTGATAAAGATGAGCTGTATAAATATGGATTTCCAAATGATGAATATGTAACTTTGGCAGAAAAGATAGTTAAGATTTCATATAAAGATAAGACAGATGATGAGCTCCAGGCAGAAAAAGGAATGGAGTTAAGTAAAGAAGAAGTTGAAACAAAATTAAAACTTTTTTTGAAAATGCATGGTTTAGAGAAAAGATATGGAATTATATGGTCGCGGTCTTTTCTTGCTAGGACTGCAATTAATGCCACGACAATTAAGCTTAGATTACCAGTTTCTTTTAGAGAAGAAGACCTTTTAGGAATGCTTTATCATGAAATTGGGACTCACGCCATCAGAAGAATCAATTATGAGCAGCAACCTTGGTATAAAAAAAAGAAAAAGTATGGTTTTAGTAGTCATTTGCAAACTGAAGAAGGTTTGGCAGTTTTGCATTCACTCTTACCTTTGAAAAATAAGCTGGCGCATAGCTCAGCCTTACGATATTTGGCAGTTGCTAAAGCGCAGGAGATGGGTTTTGTAAAATTGTACCAATTTTTAAATAAGTATATTAAAGATCCTGATAGATGTTTTAATGCTACATTGAGGTTAAAGAGAGGCATAAGTGACACAGCAAAGGGTGGTGGCTATACAAAAGATTTAGTATATTTTGAAGGCTTGGTAGATGTTTGGAGATACCTAAGACATCATGATTTTGAAATTGATCACTTATATTTCGGTAGATTAGCTATGGAAGATACTGAGAAAGCAAGGGAGATGAACTCGGAGTTCAAGCCTTTGCTACCCAGTTTTTATGTAACTAACAAAGAAAAGTATAAGCAGGAAATGTTAAAAATTGGTCAAGCTAATATGCTTGACAAGCTTCAATCATAAAAAAATAGATAACTGACTGTGATTAAAATAATTTATCAACCACAAGGAGTTTCTTCTCATCTTCTTGCCAGAGACTTTGGTAAAAGTCGTGGTGAGAAAGCTACCCATACTGGTACCTTAGACCCAATGGCTGAAGGAGTGATGGTTATTCTCTCGGGTGATGATCGCTTCAAGAAGCAAGAACTGTCTGATGTGAAGAAAACATATCAGTTTGAGATATTATGGGGAATAAACACAGATTCACTAGATTTACTTGGTTTAATCACTGGATATAATTTGGAAAGTGTAGAGAGAAAATTAACAGAGATTGAAAATCTAGATAGATATTTAAATAAATTTTTAGGTGAAATAAAACAAAAACTTCCTAAGTTTTCAGCTAAAAGGGTCAAGGGAGAGTCTGCCTTTGATTTTGCTAAGAGAGGAGAAGAAATGGAAGATCACTTTAGGGATATAGAGATTTTTGAAACTAAAGTTATCTCACTGAATAAAATAAATATAGTTTTGCTAAAAGAAAATATTATTAATAGAGTTAACAAGGTTAACGGTGAGTTTAGACAAAAAGAAGTTATCCTAGGTTGGAAAAGATTTTTTAAAGATATTGCTACAGAAAATAAGAAAATTGGTAAAGAGCAGATTTTTTATATTTCAAAATGTGAAGTTACCGCTAGTAAGAGAACTTACGTGAGAGCCATCGTCAGAGATTTAGCCGAAGAGATCGGTATTCCTGCGACTACTTTTTCAATTTTTCGCACAAGAAATGGACGATATGGGATAGAAGATTGCACCGACTTATAGCCCTTATATTATAAGCCTTTTTTTGGTATACTTAACGCTTATGGAAAAGAAAAAAGTAGCCCTAGGCATGTCTGGAGGAGTTGATTCCTCACTGTGTGCACATCTGCTCAAAGAGCAGGGCTTTGAGGTGACTGGAGTTTATTTAGAGTGCTGGAGAGCGCCTGGTTGTAGATCAGAAGAAGATCGTAAAGATGCGCTTAAAGTTGCGCTTAGTTTAGAGCTGCCATTTACAGTACTTGATTTTAAAGATGCATATCGTGATAGAGTTGTTGAATACTTCTTTAAAGAATATGAGGCTGGTAGAACCCCAAATCCAGATGTGATGTGTAACAAAGAGATTAAATTTGGACTTTTTTATGATTGGGCAATGAAGAATGGTTTTGACTATGTCGCGACTGGTCATTATGCAAAGTCAGAAGATGGTCTTTTAAAGGTTCCCAAGGATGAGCATAAGGATCAAACCTATTTTTTATACTTAATAACCCAAGATCAAGTCGAGCATACAATTTTTCCCTTAGCAGATATACTTAAAAAAGAAGTTAGAGTTGAAGCTGAAAAAAGGCAGATCCATGTCAGTGATAAAAAAGATTCTGTGGGAATTTGTTTTATTGGTGATATTAATGTCCATCAGTTTTTAAAAGATCGTCTAGGAGAAAACCCTGGAGAAGTAGTTAATATTAATGGAGAAGTTATTGGCAGTCACTTAGGGTTATGGTTTTATACCATTGGTCAAAGACATGGCTTTGAGATAAATAAAAAGAGGATCATTACTTTAGATAATGGAGAAACTATTACTAAACAAAATATTCCTCCATTTTATGTGGTTAAAAAACTCCCTAAAACAAATCAATTAGTTGTAGGTTTTGGAGCTGAAACCTATGGTGAAAAACTTAAGGTTAGGGATTTCCATTGGATTAATGACAGTTTATCCAAAGATGAGATTGCAGAAAACTTATTTGTTCGAATTCGACATACTGGACAACTGATCAGTTGTAAATTGTCACGAAACAGTCAAAATGATAATTGGACTGTTAGTTTAGCTGAGCCTGTTCAAGGTATTGCTGAAGGTCAGGCAGCTGTATTCTATCTTCAGTCAGATCGTGAGAAAATTTGCCTCGGTGGTGGAATTATCACTGACTAAATTAGAGCATCAAATAGCCGACTGTTTCGTGATAGGTAAGTGGTTAACTTCCTATAATTTTATAAAAATTTATCATATTATTAGTTAGCGAAAGGATATTTTGACAAAATATATCTATAAATATTTTTCTCCTGAAGGATTGAAAAAAAGTAAGAATGTCAGTAATAGTTCTCATTTAATTATTAAAGAGGCTGAAAAGTTTGGGGTGGATTGGAAAATAATTCCTGGAACTCAAATTGTTACTTTAAATTATCATGGTCAAGAAAAGTCATATTATCATCAAATCCCGACAACCACTACTGCCTTAGCTGTCTATGCTACTAAAAATAAGAAGATAACTAGTAACCTACTTCAACAAGGGGGAATTAGCGTTCCCAGAGGTTATAGAATTAGGAGAGATCATAACAATGATTCTTTGATGGAGGTTTTTAATATATTGCAAAAACCTATTGTGGTTAAGCCGACTGATGGAACTTGGGGTGAAAACATTAGTTTAAATATTACAACTCCTGAACAGTATTTTGAGGCTGTTGATTTAGCTTTAGCGTATTCACAAAAGAAAAAAACTGGGGTGATTGTTGAAGAAATGTTCTCTGGTGATGAGTACCGAGTTTTATGTACCAGAGATAAAGTAATCGGTATCTTAAAAAGAGTTCCGGCTAATGTTGTTGGCAATGGTAAAGATTCTATAAAAAAATTAATTCAAGAAAAAAATAAAGAAGAGATTCGTGGCTCTAAAGGCAGTGATAAATCACATCTAAGAATTATGATTGACAAGTCTTTGAAAAAGTATCTAGCAGAGCAAGAACTAGATTTAGATACTGTTCTTCAGAAAGGTAATCAAGTTTTTTTAAGAAAAGTTTCTAATATTTCTCAAGGTGGCGACGCCTATGACTATACAGACATTGCTCATCCCTCTGTAAAAGAAATTGCCCTGAAAGCTATTAACACTATTCCTGGCTTGGCTTTTGCAGGAATTGATTTTATGAGCAGTGATATCACCAAAAAACAAACTAAAGATGACTATGTGATTATAGAAATCAATGATTCCCCTGGTTTTGATATACACGATATACCTTATCAGGGAAAGAATAGACATGCAGCGAGAGAATTTCTTTTTTTAATATTCCCTGAGCTGAGAGATCTTAAGGTTTGATTCTTAGGATCAGGCATAGATAGTTTATAATGAGTTTGTGGATATAAAATTATTCTTAAAATCCCAGCTTTATACGCTTATTTTTTTATTTATTTTTATCTTTTTGACTGTGCTAGCAGTATTAACCGCTGGTTATTTTAAATATCAAGAATTTTATAAAGTCACTGATTTATCAATTCGAAATTCCTATGATCTTGTTAGAAGAGGTTTAGAGTCAGATATTTCCCAGACAGATGGATATAAAAATATTCTGGTCTTAGGACTTGATTCTTTAGATACACGAGGGGATGCCCCGCCTTTGACTGATACGATAATGTTGATCAGTTTAAATTTACAATCTGCTCAGATTAATACTCTGTCTTTGCCTAGAGATTTATGGCATGAAGAATATCAGACTAGAATTAATGCTTTATATTTCTATGGCCAGGATCGCTATCTAGATACCCCAGAACGGTTCCCTAAAGAAGTTATCTCAGAACTATCAGGCTTAGATATCCATCACACACTAGTCTTATCTTTTGAGCAAGTTAGTCAGTTAATTGATTTACTGGGTGGAGTTGAAGTAGATGTTCCTATTTCATTTATTGATGAAGAATTTCCTAGAACTGACGTTGATGTAACAGTGGAGAGAGATCCTGCTAAGCTGTATAAGACCATCCAGTTTGAGCAAGGCAAACAGCTCATGAGTGGCCAAACTGCTCTTGAATACATGCGCTCACGAAAGAGTGGCGATGATGAAGGGACAGATATTGCTCGAGGTTCTAGACAGCAATTAGTGATTGAGGCATTGACTAGCAAATTAAAGCAAAAAGATACCATTACTGATCTAACTTTGCTTGGGCAACTGTATAATTTTTACCAAGATAATTTTTCTGAAGTAATTAGTGTGGAAGAATTAATTGCCATTGGAAATAAGCTTTATCCAGCTAGGGAAAATCTTTCATTTACTGGGAATAACTTGACTATTTATCCTGATGATGAAAATGGTGTTATTTGGCACCCTCCAGAGTGGCAGTATAATGGAGAATGGGTTTATGCAGTCAGAGATGACGATCAATTACGTCAATATATTCAAGCTAATTTAAAAGGTCAACAATGAAGGAATATCTCTCAGAGAAAAATTTAACTAGAATGCTATTGTTAATTGTTATTTTGCTCTCACTTGCTACAGGCTATTATCAAATGAAATATGAAGAAGAAAATAAAAAATACTTGAGGTTAGAGGATAAATACGTTAGAGTAAGACAACAGTTAGGAAGAGATGAGATGCAACGGTTAATTGATCTTTCCTATGAGGAACAAGAAAATAAAGTATTAGAAAAATAATATGTCACAAAGAACTTTACTTGTCACTGGTGGAGCAGGATTTATTGGCTCTAATTTTGTCCATTATTGGTTGAAAAAATATCCACAAGATAAGCTAATTAATCTGGATGCATTAACTTATGCAGGTAATCTAGAGTCGCTCAGAGACGTTGAATCACATCATAATTATGTTTTTATTGAAGGTAACATTACTGACCGAGAATTAGTAAATAAAATCATGGCTGATGTTGATATGGTTGTTCACTTTGCTGCTGAAACTCATGTTGATCGGTCTATTTTAGATCCAGACGTATTCTTGGAGACCAATGTGATGGGAACCCAGGTGCTTTTAGGGGCTGCTTTAGAACATAAAATTAAAAGATTTCATCACATTTCTACCGATGAAGTATTTGGTTCATTAGAGTTAGGTTCAAGTAATAAATTTGATGAAGAAACTGCCTATGACCCTAGGAGTCCATATTCGGCAGCAAAAGCTGGTTCAGATCACCTAGTTCGTGCCTATGGAGAAACCTATGGTTTGCCATTTACGATGACTAATTGTTCTAATAACTATGGAGAATATCATTTCCCAGAGAAGCTTTTTCCCTTAGCGATTACAAATCTAATTGACGATAAAAAGGTTCCAGTCTATGGTGATGGGCTCAATGTCCGAGACTGGTTGTATGTTCAAGATCACTGTAGTGCTATTGATCGTGTCTTAACTGATGGTCAGGAAGGTGAAACTTACTTAGTTGGCGGTCTAACTGAAGATATTTCTAACTTAGAAGTTGTGAAGTTAATTTTAAAACTAATGGGTAAATCAGAAGATATGATTGAGTTTGTTAAGGATCGCAAAGGTCATGACAGACGATATGCTGTTGATTGGACAAGATTAAACAAAGAGTTTGGTTGGGAGCCAAGTGTTGTTCTGGAAGAAGGTTTAGAGAGAACTATCAAATGGTACCAAGAAAATGAAGACTGGTGGCGCCCGCTTAAAGAACAAAGTAAAGAATTTTTCAAGAAAAACTACGCAAAACAGTAAAAAAACACTAACATTAGATATAAAATTTTATGGATAAAAGATCGCTTCTTTCTACAGGTTTAAATGGTTTGGTTGGCTCAAGGTTTGCGACTGATTTCGCTGATCGTTATCACTATGACCGGCTGGATGTTTCTGATAAAGATAATCCAGTAGACATTACTAATTTAGATCAGGTTAGAAAAGTTTTTGCATCTTCTTCAGCTGATTATGTTTTACATTTAGCTGCTTTTACTAATGTTACTGCTGCTTGGGAGCAGAGTGATGATAAGACGGGTTTAGCCTATCAAGTTAACGTTGAGGGAACTAGAAACTTAGTTAAGGCATGTCAGGAATTTGGGAAGCAGATGATTCATATTTCGACAGCCTATGTGTTTGATGGTGAGAGTCAGGGACTATATATAGAAGAAGATCCAATCAAGCCGATAGAGTGGTATGGGCAAACTAAAGCTTGGGCGGAGGAAGTGGTAAGAGAGGCAGATATCGATTGGACTATTTTAAGAATTGATCAACCTTTTAGATCAGATCAATTTCCTAAGGTTGATATTGCGCATCGGATTATTTATGGATTAGAAAACGGGACACTCTATCCTCAATTTACCAATCATTATTTTGGACCCACCTTTATTGATGACTTTGCTAAGATTATTGACTGGGTTATTAGGACAAAGACAATGGGTTTATACCATGCTACAAGTGGAGAAAAATGGTCTGACTATAAATTTGCACAGTTGATTAATCAGGCACTCAAGTTGAATGGAGTGATCAAAGAAGGGGATCTGGATGAGTATCTGAAGACAATATCAAGACCATATCAACGTAATACAGCCCTGGATTCTTCAAAGTTGATTGGGATGTTAGATTTTAAACTTAAGTCAGTTCGGGAAGCAATTGCTACTCTCAAATAGATAACTATTTTTCTACGCTTTTCAAATTAAGTATTTTAGATTGGTGAATTATTATATAAAAACGCTATAAAACAAACTATTACATCAACAACTCTAGATGTTAATATATCCCATAATCTGTTAAAATAGAGCTTCATGAAATTGCTTGGATTTAAACTAGCTGATCATCAGGAGCAGATCATAAAACTGCTTGAGTTATTATTGTCCCAAGAAGATTTAAACAAAAAGACTTATTCCAAACTAATAAAGAAATTTACCAAACCTGATGGTCGTTTGTATTCTAAAGATGAAGTAATTTTTTCTTATAAACTGTTAGCAGGATCAAATAGTATTCCTGACTATGATGAAAGCTTTATCAATAAAATCAAGATGAAGCCAGTTAGAACTATCTCTGGAGTTACTCCTGTGACTGTTTTGACTAAACCATTTCCTTGCCCAGGGAAGTGCATTTTTTGTCCTTCTGACATTAGAATGCCGAAGAGTTATTTGAGTGATGAGCCAGGGGCACAGCGTGCCGAAAGAAATTGGTTTGATCCATATCTACAGGTTTATAACCGTCTTCAAGCTTTGAAGAATATTGGACATAAGGTAGATAAAGTGGAATTAATTGTCTTGGGTGGTACTTGGTCATATTATCCCGAAACTTATCAAATTTGGTTTATCAAAGAGTGTTTTAGAGCTTTAAATGAATTTGGTTTTAAAGATGATCGAGAAGAAATTTTACAGAGATACAAGCAGATTTCCAGTAAGCTAACTTTATCAGATAGTCCTGAAGCTAATGATAAGAAATTGGGAGGCAAGCAGATTAAGGGTGAAGATAATAGAACATATAACAAGGTAATCGATGAAAATTATCTAGAACCAGAAAAAGAACTAGGTTTAGATAAAGTCCAAAGCGCTACTTGGAAACAATTAGAAGATCAGCAGTTTATCAATGAAACAGCTGGCACAAGATCTGTTGGACTGGTAATTGAGACTAGACCAGACCATATTAGTGAAAAAGAAGTAATTAGAGTGAGAAGGCTTGGTTGTACTAAAACACAAATTGGGGTGCAGAGTTTGTCTGACGAGGTTTTAAAGAAAAATAAACGAGGTCACAACGTAGCAGCCACCAGGAAAGCTTTTAGGTTACTTCGGTTAGCTGGATTTAAGATTCATGCTCACATGATGGCTAACTTGTATGGCTCAACTCCAGAGAATGACATTGCTGACTTTAAAGCTCTATTTACCGATCCAGACTTTAAACCTGATGAGTTAAAGCTCTATCCGTGTAGTTTAATTGGAAGTGCCGAGTTAATGCAGTATTACCATAAAGGCTTATGGAAACCATATTCATATGAAGAATTACTCCATGTGATTAGCTCTTCAATCAGTCTTACCCCAGAATACTGTCGTTTGACACGTGTCATTCGCGATATTCCTTCACCAGATATTGTGGTGGGAAATAAGCTAACTAACTTTAGACAAATTGCTGAAGATAAGCTCAAAAAGTTGGGCGAGATCTCAAAGGATATTAGAGCCCGAGAAATTAGGGGAGAGGAGTTTACAAAAGAGGAGATTAAATTTAAAATGACTGATTATCAAACCAGTGTTAGCCAGGAAAAGTTTTTACAGTATATTGTCCATAAAAATGGTCAAGAAAAAATATTGGGCTTCCTCAGACTAAGTTTACCCATTACTGAGCAATTTATTGATGAATTAAAAGAAAGTGCCATGATTAGAGAAATTCATGTCTATGGTGCTGTTGTAAATATTGGAGAAAGAACTAAGGGCGAAGTCCAACATTTAGGTTTAGGCACAAAGCTGATAAAAAAAGCTAAACAGCTTTCAAAAGAGGCGGGTTATAAAAAGCTGAATGTAATTAGTGCGATTGGGACAAAAGAATACTATCGTAAAAAAGGCTTTACAGATGGAGATCTTTATCAATATTTAGATTTATAAATAAAAAATTTAAAAAACTATTTAAAAAACCTAGATTATTTATCTGTTAAGTCTTCCATATCAAATCTGTCTCGAGTGTAGTCAATTTTTCTTTGGATAACTTTCTCAATATCAATATCCATCTCAATTCCAAGGAGAATTAATGAGCCAAGGACATCAGCATATTCATCTTCAACATTTTGTCTGGAGAATTTTTCAATCTTGGTGTCTCTTTGTAAATTCATTGAAGTTAAAATTTCGTCAGATAGCTCACCTAGCTCCTCAACTATTTTCATGGTTCGAGCAAAGACTCTTTGATCATGGTCTTTTAAAGGCCATTTTTCATTAAGGAAATCACTCACTTTTTTGTATTGGTCAACTAAATTTTGGACTGTCATATATGGGGTATTATATCATCGGACCATCTTTCGACCCACCCCCGACCTATTCCTGGAATTTTTAGAAAGTCAGATTTTGATCTAGGGCATAAAAGTGCTATCCAAGCAATGATTTGGTCAGTCATTATTTGCTCAATATTTAGTTTATGCTTTTTAGCGAGCAGTTGTCTTTGCTGTAACAACTTTTGAATGTCTTTTATTTGCTTAGGTGTAAAGTTAATGACTGTTTTTTTGCAGACTGAGCAAGAGCAGTCACTAGTAATTGTCTCGTTATCATTGCCAAAATAATTTTCAAGTTGCTTTGTTAAACAAGTTTGCTGAGTAATTAAATTAATAATGGCTTTAAGTTTTTCTTTTTTTAGAATTTGCTGTTTTTTATTCAAAGTTTCAAGTTGCTCACTTTTCTCAATCAACTGTTTATTTATTTCCAAATCATGTGGATGGTGAAGTAAATAACACCAAGATATTTTACCATCACGACCGGCTCGACCCACTTCTTGATAATAATTTTCTATTGATCCGGGGGTGCCAAAATGGATGACAAATCTAATATTTGCTTTATCAACTCCCATGCCAAAGGCATTAGTGGCAGTAATGAGGTTGATTTTGTTTGAGATGAAATCTTCTTGGATATTTTTTCTTTGTTCACTACTTTGACCACCATGGTAACTTTGACAGTCATTGTCTGGAAAATAAAAGTTAACTAGTTTGGCAATGTATTCGGCTTGTTTCCTTGTCTGGGTGTAAATAATTCCTGATTGTCCTTGATGTTTAAGCAGGAGCTTAAATAAATTTAATTCCTTTTCAAAAATTGTAGGATAATGTTTGATAATTAAATTAAGATTAGTTCTGGTAAAAGAGCCAAGGAAGATATTTGCTCCAGTTAAATTTAATGAGCTGATAATTTCATTCTTTGTTTTTACAGTGGCTGTGGCAGTTAAGGCAAGAATGGGAGGCTTTTCTGCCAGACTTTGGATATACTGACTAATTTGTAGGTACGGAGGTCGAAAATCATGACCCCACTCACTGATACAGTGAGCTTCGTCAATCGCAATTAAGCTAATTTTTAAGTTTTTGCTGGCCTCCTGCCAACTGTTTGTTTGCAGTCTTTCTGGAGCTAAGTAAATAAATTTGAATTGATCAAGATTCTTTAACCTATTGTTTAACTCATCTTTTGAGAGTGATGAGTTAATATAGGTGGCAGGAATATTTCTTTTTTCCAGAGCTTGGACCTGATCTTGCATGAGTGAAATAAGTGGGGAGATAACAATGGTAGTGTGGGAAAAATATAAGCCAGGAATCTGGTAGCAGAGTGATTTACCCCCACCGGTGGGCATGATCACTAGCGTATCATTTTTATCGACTACCGATTGTATGATATCTTTTTGATTAGACCGAAATGAAGGATAGCCAAAGTAGTTTAAGAGAATTTTTTCAAGTTTCACAACTTGGTTATATACAGATAATCTTACATTAATCTGACAAAGCTAGTTCTAAGCTAATATCTATTGGATTAAATCCATTTTTTTTATAGAAGCGAATAGCTTGCTCATTCTGAAAGTATGAGTTTACATAAAGCTTTTGATAATTATTTTCCCTCGCCCACTCTTTACAAATATCCATTAGCATTTTTCCAACTCCATGAGATCTGTAAGTAGGTATGACTCCTATATTATCAACTTCTAAATAGCGACTTTTTCTATAGGAAATTAGTTTTGGCGAAGCAGCTAAATAGCCTACAAGTTTGTTGTTATCTTCTGCCACGAAACAAATGCTATCAGGATCATTTACTAACTCTTGAAAATACTTTCTTCCTTCGTCTGAATATGCCCAATCAAGTACTAAGTCAGGATCATATTTTGCATTGTCTACAAAAACCTCATTATTGAGTGCTTGTAGGTTTTCCCACTCATCTGGTCGGACTTTTCTAATTTTCATTTTGTTTTTTAAACCACTTTTCAACTTCGGAGATCATTTGCTTGTTTGTATCCTTATTATAAAAAGAGTGGTCAGCACCTTTGATAATTTTGTGGGTATAGTTAGTATTCATTGCTTGTAAATAATCTGAGGCAACTTGAGCTGGGACTTGTTCATCTAGCTCAGGTTGGATCAATAAAATCTTACCTTTAAAATTGTGAATCACTGCCAAAGCGTGATTATCTTCTGGAGTATGATGCTGGAGTCTATATTGTCTTCGTTCTTTTTCATCTTGAGTTAATTGAGGTTTTGTAAACATCTCGTTTTGATATTGTGCTGGGGCAAGGAGAATTAGGTTTTTTATCGGTCTTTTTTCGGTAAGTAACACTGCCATATAACCACCGTAACTTGAACCAAGCACGGAGATATTATCATTGTCAACATTGCCTGATTTTGAAATGTAGTCAAAAGCGGCTAAACAATCATCAAGGTGGTCTTTTCGAGAATAATTTGCTAGTTCGTAACCAGTATTACCATGCCCACGCATATCAAACATTACACAGACATATCCCATCTTGAGTAGTGGCTCAACTCTCTCTGGAAACCTTCTTGTGCTACTTGTCCAACCGTGAAGAACTAGAATAACGGGGCGTTTACCAGTAAAACTAATGTCACGCAGAACAAAGCCTTTAACCTTTTCATTATTAGTGGTTGAGATATCGATGTTAGTTTTTATCACTTTTCAATATTTGCAAATACTTTTTACCCTTAAGTTCTTCAGGTAAAAGACTTTTCTTCTGGTCAGGATACATATTATAACCTTTCCCGTAATTAAGTTCTTTCATTAACTTAGTTGGGGCATTTCTCAACTCAAGGGGGATAGATAAATTTCCCATGGTCTCAACATCTTTTAATGCTTGAAAGTAAGCGTCATGAGCCCTCCGATCTTTGTTGCATTTAGCTAGATAGGCGACTCCATGAGCCAAGTTAATTTGTGCTTCTGGGTGACCGACTTTGGTAACTGCTTCAAAAACTGCATTAGCAACTACAAGAGCAGTTGGTTGAGCTAAACCAATGTCTTCACTGGCAAAAATTACCATTCTCCTAGCAATAAATTTAGGATCTTCACCACCATGTACCATTCTTGCTAAATAATAAAGAGCGCCATCAACATTACTGGCTCTCATAGATTTAATAAAGGCACTAATGGTGTCATAGTGTTCTTCACCCTTTTTGTCATAATTTAAGTGTTGGGACTGCAAGGTATTTTTAAGTGATTCTAACTTTAAGTCACCATAGAGAAGTAAGGTGTTATCTAGAATTGTCAGCAGTTTTCGAGCATCCCCACTAGCATACTTTACTAGCCAATCTTTAGCTTTTTTGTCGATTTTTTGGTTGGTCTTTTTTATTATCTCCAGTAATTCTTCCTCTGACAGTTTTTTTAGAACAAAGACTCGTGTTCTAGAAAGTAGGGCTGAAATAACTTCAAAGCTGGGGTTTTCGGTAGTTGCTCCAATAAGAATTAAAGTTCCACTTTCTACATATGGTAGTAGATAATCTTGCTGGGCTTTGTTGAACCTATGAATCTCATCTAAAAATAAAATAGGGGCTTGGTAGGAAGAGAGTAGTTCATGCTGTTGTGCTTCAGCCTGTTGGATTATTTCTCTGACATCTTTTTTACCAGCTGAAACAGCCGAGAGCTCATAAAAACTGCGGCCATTTTCTCTAGCAATAATTTTAGCGAGGGTAGTTTTACCCACTCCAGGAGGTCCCCAAAAAATCATCGAAAAGATTTGTTTATTTTCAATGACTTTTCTCAACGGTTTATCCTTTCCAACGAGATGATCTTGACCGATAAATTCATCAAGGTTTTTAGGTCTGAGTTGAGCAGCAAGTGGTTGCATATTTATCATTTAAAATTAGCAGAGTTTTGGGTTTAGTTCTAGTCTTGTTTTTGGTATATTATTTACTATGTCTAAAATTGAACCGTGGAAATTAATTAGTAAAAAGGATGTCTCAGTAGGGAAGTGGTTTCCTATGGAAGAGAGAACTTATCAACTCCCGGATGGGAAAATTGTTGATGACTTCACTGTTACTACCTTACTAGATGTGTCATTAATTATTCCTTTTATGAAGGATGGCACAATTGCGATGTGTTATCAGTATAAGCCAGGAGCGGGTGAGATGACCTATGAGTTTCCTGGAGGAAGACGAGAAGCTGATCATAAGGATTTTATAGATACTGCATATCATGAGTTAAAAGAAGAGACTGGGATTGATGCAGAAGAGTTTCATTTTATTGGGGAGACAATTACCTTTCCAACTAAAGCATCAGAGCGAGTAAATAATTATTACATACTTAATGGGGAGGTAAACTCACAGCAAAACTTTGATGATAATGAGGATATTAAAGTTGTCTTTTTTACTCCACAAGAAATTGATCAAATGATTATCGATGGCAAAATAAACACCGCTCCAAGCATGGCAGCTTGGTTGCAACTTAAGTTATTGTATCCAGAACTAATTCAGCAGTAATTAAAAAATTAGTAAAAGATGTAGGAATATTTTTAGATACAGTATCAATATTGGTCATGCTTAACTAAATCAAAAAAAACATACTCATCGTGGCTTTGAATGCATAAAGCTCTTAAATCATCTTCTATCCAAATAGTTAACTGATCAGATCTCTGACCTTTTAATTTGTGGAGTCTTAATGAAGGATATTTACTATTTTTTTTAAATAAACTAATTTGTTTTACTAAACTTTTTTCTAATTGGGGATTCTTTTGAATTAACTTAGATGATTTTTTGATAAAGCTTTTAGAAAAATTAATTTTCATAAAGAACTAAAAAATTCTTCTACATCATCTATTTGAACTGTTTTTCCTAACTGATGTTCTTCCAAAGCTTTTAGACCATTCTCTTCTGTCTTCTTACTCATTTTAAAAGTAGGAATTTCTTTTTTTAATATTTCTTCTGAGGCTTTGCTGATAAAGAAACGAATAGTTTTTGGTAAATTGTAACCAAATTGTGATCCATAATTACTTAAAATAGCAGCTTCTTGAGGAGTAAGAGAGAGTTGAACTTTAGTCATAATAGTAATATTCTAGTGCTAAATCATTGTTTGTCAATGATTTAATACTACTTTTTTACTTTTCTTTGGAATGGACGCTTGGTTTCAGTTGAAGTTATTGCATCCAAAACTACTCTAGTAGTAATTTAGAAATTTTTTCTTTAAGATCTTCAGTGACCTTTAGTAAAACCATGCCTTCATTTGGCTGACCGTAGTAGATTAAGCTATTTAAAGGCATAGAGATAATTAAGGAAACAGTCACAAGATCTTCTTCTCCATCCACTAGGATATGTTTTGTTTCATGGCAATCTAGTTGACCTATTTTTTGAATTGCTTCTAAACTAATCATGCCAGCAGGATTAACAATTTTAAGATCTACCTTTAGGTTATCTAGGTTCTTAGTAGTAAATGGGGTTCTTTTAGTTAACTTATCAATGACTCCAATACTATATATCCAACCCTTTTCTATAAATTTGTTGAGTGCATAATCTCCCACAACAGCTACAATGGTATTTTTTTTATGACTAGCTGCTTTGACAATTGGTCCTAGAGGTTTAGAAAAGAAACTACGTTGCGCGTTATTGATTTTTATATCATCTTTAAACATCTGCAGATAACTCTCACCATATCTGTTTATTTTTCCTGATCTGATTTGAAGAGCATGCAACGGCTCACCAAGGTCATTATTGATTAATGGAGCAACGAAGATTGCAAGTTCCCTCATCCCATAAGCATCTCTAATTTCATTAATTTTCTCAGCCCCATGCATGGTTTCACTAGTAACACACAAAGAGTCAATCTTTTTATTTTCTCTATCTATGGTTGGACCATATGGATCTGATAGGGGGACTATCTCATGAAGGATATTATTTTTCTTACAGTAATTATGCACAGCTTTGGCTCTGACCTTATATGGTTGCATCGATTGAGGAAACTTTTTTGTTCTGGTAAATTTATCATCAGTCACTCCAATGATTAATCTATAGCCATACTTAAAAGCATAGTCAATGAAACTTTGGTGACCAATATGGAAATGGTCAAAAGTTCCTCCCAGGGCTGTTAATCGATTTCGTTTTGTGACTTTATACATAATCTAATTGTATTATACTTCCTTAAGCTGTGAAAAAAATGGTATAATTCATTCTCACTTCGCCGCGGTGGTGAAATGGTAGACACGCGAGACTTAAAATCTCGTGATAGCAATATCATGCGGGTTCGAGTCCCGCCTGCGGCACCAGTACAGTATTTTAATAAATCGGAGAATAGCTCAGATGGCTAGAGCGCGCGCTTTGGGAGCGTGAGGCCGCAGGTTCGAGTCCTGTTTCTCCGACAATCAGAGACAGAGGGTAAAATAACAAGCTTTTCAAAGTCAGTATTTAGCTGATAGTTCAGTACTTTTTTATCCTTCGCGGTAAAGTTCAAAAAGACAGTTCGAATGATATTGTCTATCAGTAGCTGATTATCATTGTTTTTGACGATCAAACCAATCCTTTTGAATAAGTTCAAAAAGTTTTCATAAGACATTAGCTTTGATTCGAGATTATGCTCAATTTGGAGTAGTTGTGCTTCTAGCTCTGTTACTTTTTCATCTAGTAGTACTCGGTCATCTCGGAGTGAATCAAGTTCTACATTTAGCTCATCAATAGTTTTACCTTTAGCGTTACCAAGTGCTGTTCGTTTGAAGCTCATCAGTTGCTCATTTTCGGTTACTTGTCTCCTGGCATTAGTTAGTTGCTGTTTGATCTGTGCCTTTATTATTTCAAGCTCTGGTTTCGCTGATTCAACATATTCCTCATAGGCTTCTGGTTTGACCTCTAAGCCATTTTGTAATAATTCATAAACAAACTTGTGGAGAGTTTTACCCTTGATAACTCTGGGAAGTGAATCATCCTTTTTAGTAATACAATCATCGCTCGTACATCTTAGCTCGTAGTAACGATAGCCACTCTTACCACCACTACGAGGTTTACCAGGTGACATAAAGTTACCACAGTAATGACACCTAACCATTTTTCTAAATAGAATAGTTTTAGCTTGAGGATTCTTGAGTCCCACACCTTTATCTAGTACTTTTCTGATAGTAGCAAACTCAAGCGGAGTCAAGATTGGGGTAAAGAGGTGATCTGTCTCCCACATCTTGACTAACTGATCTCCAAACACATACACCCCTACATAAAAGGTATCATTACAGATCAGTGATAGTTTTTGCTTGGTCATTTTGCAAGGTTTGCCTTGATATTGAAAGCCTTTGTCATTGATGTGCTTACTTACTTTGAGTAATGAAATGCCATCAGATATCATTTGCAATCCCTCTTTGAGAATGTTGAAGTTATCACCATCAGGACGATAATAACGCCCTTCAAGCTTGTAGCCATATTTGGGTTTGTTAGTGGGTGATTTACCTTGTTTAGCTATTTTATTAGTACCTCTAGTTGATGCTTCTGAAAGGTTGTCACTGTATTGTTTAGCCATTATGAAGTGAAAGCCAAGTGTCATTTTGCCACTGGAATCGGGGATAAAACGGTATTGGTGGAATCTAAGGTCTTTGAGTAGTCCCTTGTCTATTAGGTCAATAATCATCCCACCCTCAAGCATATTGCGAGCAAGGCGGTTGGGATGCCAGGAGACAATCGAGTTCCATCTGCCATCCTTGATACCTTGAATCATTTCATCAAACTGTGGACGCTGACCAGAAACTTTAGCACTCTCTTTTTCTTTGAAGATTTTGACTGGCTTTGGACTACCATCAAGCTCTTTTAGTATTTGCTGACAATCTTCTAATTGGTCTGGGATTGATCGCTCTTGACGCTCATTATCTTTGGTACTTCTGCGAGCATAGATGACATATACCGCTTCTTTTTCATCCACAAACCTACCATTTGCTTTGAGGTGTTGATTGACTTTGTTTTGGGCGTGTTCAAGCACAAGCTTGAGGTATTTGTCTTGATCTGGCATTAGTTTTATCTCTTGATTTATCTACCAGTATTATAGCTTGAGATACAAAAAGAGCCGAGGGTTAGTCGGCTCTTCAAACTTTTCACTAGATTTTTTTACTCTTCATCAGTTTTTGGCATACCATACATCAGGTCAATCATACTCTTTGAAACTTTACCTTCACCAGTTTGCTTAGTCTTATACATTTGACCAGCTAAGGGGCTAGGAAATTGATCTACTCTGGATGTACCTGATGGACTAGCACCTCGATTAGCATAAGGTTCAAAAGGCATACTTACAGTTGTATCTGCATTGAATTGAGCAAAACCATCTTCTCCAAGTTCTTGTTTCAAGTCTTTTATTACTTGCTCTCTAAACTCGTCACCGTCTGGTTTGCCAATGGCTTGTAATACTCTGCTATACAGATCAGGCGTTATTTGCTGTTTTAGTTTATCCATTGCTTGTTGGATTTGCTGTTGAGCTTGTTCTTTTGATTGTGGTCCACGACCTTTTGCCCAGTCTGGTAAGTCGGTTTGAGAACCCTTTGCAACTTCTGAACCATCAAAACGTGGATCACGCTTGAGTTCATAACCTTTTGGTTTTTTTTCTTCTGGTGGTTGTACTCCAACTGGTAGACCTTCTCCCATAATTTTATCTCCTTATTTACTTACTATGATATAGACGCATTATACACTTTTTTGTTACTTTTCACATTTTGAGCAAGTCTAATTTCTCTTTTCCCATATCTACCCCGACCAAGCAGACCTTCTCCCATTTCTATTAGCTCTTGAGCATACTTTTGTTTTTCTTCTGGTGTCATAGTCTCAAGTGAAGGCTCTGTGGCGTTTTTAGTAAGTTTGAAACGGTCAAGTTCCTCTGAAATAAGATTATCTAGTATGTCGCTTTGCGTTATCTCTACGCTTTTTACATCAGGTAGAGTTTTATTGAGTAAGGTCTTACACGCTCCTAGTGCTACGTTTTCATTCTTGCTTTTGGTTAGTTCTACTAAGCGTTGAATGACCTCATCAGCATAGCTACTGATTGAGCTGTATAGTGCTTGTTTGCTAGTAGGTTTTCTTTTAGTTGCCATTTTTACAATTGAGGACGTAGCGTCCCTTTTTCACTCCCCGCTATTTTCTCTGGTAAGTAGAATACAGTTCAAAGTATTTTGACCGTAGTTACTCACTGATTATTTTTTTCTTTGGTTTAGACTGATCTGTCTCAAAAAATGTACCTTTAGAATCTCTAAACTGACGCAATCCATTTTTAGTTTGAGTCGGTTTAGTCAGAGCCTTGAAATCTGGGTTAGTCCCGATGATGTTGGTGATATTGACCATCCCTTGACCAAACGGTAAGTGAGGTGGTTGGGTAACTTTTTTAGGTGGAATTGATTTGTTATTTTTTGTCATAGTGAGATAAACAGATTATAGAATAAAATCCATCTGTGCTTCTACTGTATTTTTAGTCAGCATATCGTAATCACGAAAATCAGCTTCTAGTGTCTGCAATCTTTTGTTTTGTTTGATAAAATCTAGCATAGGAGTGATTAGTTCAAAAACCGTCACTCTGTCCCGACCATATAAAAAAAGACCTCATAAGAGGTCTTTTTTATTATGTTTGCAACTTATCTTTGTTCCTAATTTGAAAATAGTAGTTGATTAATAAAGCTAGTGTAATCAAAGAGGTTAATTACTCCATCGCAAACTAAATCAGCACTATTTGTTCTATTGACACCATTATTGAATTGACCAACTAAAACAGTGTAGTCTTTAATGTTTACAAAGCCATCATCATTAAAGTCAGCATCTTGAGCACAAGCTAAGTCACAAGCATCACCGATGCTATTATTATCACTGTCTATTTGATCAAGGTTAGGTACAGCGGGACAATTGTCAACTAGGTCAGCAACTCCATCTCCATCAGTATCAGGACCGTTTGGGGTAGCGTCACAGAGATCACCTTGGGTATCATTGTCCGTGTCAAGTTGATCAGGGTTGGCAATATTAATACAGTTATCAGTCGCATCTGCAACTCCATCTCCATCAGTATCAGGACCGTTTGGGGTAGCGTCACAGAGATCTCCTTGGGTATCATTGTCCGTGTCAAGTTGATCAGGGTTGGCAATATTAATACAGTTATCAGTTGCATCTACCACTCCATCTCCATCAGTATCTAATGGATTAACAGAATATGTAATTTGATTAACATTCTTGAGTTGGTCAATTGGTCCATCTGCGCTATATACTGTAGAAAATGAGGCTAGAGGATCAAAATTGAAAATAATCTGTTCAACTTGCACTGGGGTAAAAGTTAATTTAGCAAAAGGTAAGGTTGAATTATTAGTATTAAAACTATTTCCTAGGGTATCAGGCAGGGCTAAAAGCTTAATGTTTACTCCATTAGCAATTGGGACAATTTTTGAATAGGCATTTTGCAGACCAGAGCTTGATAACACTTCAATAGTTATATCACTGGCAGGAATGGAAGTTGTTACATCAAAGACTAGCTGAACCCCATCAGTGTTTATATTATTTGTATTAATATTTAATACAACTTCTTGTGCAACCCCAACAGTGAAGGTGTTGCCACTTGCTGGAGTACTACTTACTACTACGATTCCAGATTCTTCGGAAGCCTGTTGCCTGATGTCTTGTGGAGTGAGAACAACTTCACGAGTGAAGAAGACAAAAGCAACCCCAATAACCATTATGATAAAAAGAAGAATTGCACTTAACCAAATTTTATTCTTAACATTTTTTTTACTTTTTTTTAGTTGAGAAAAACTTTTTTGTTCTTGAACAGTTTGTGAGTAGTTATCTGGAGGTGTTTTTGTATTTATAGCCATATAATTTTATATTACTACAGCATAATATTATGAGTAAATGAGTGAAATCAATAAATAATTAAAGCTAAGGTAGCTTAAATGGTCCTATTTTGTCTGAGTGGTTGTAATAATCTTGCAGCACTTTTTTCATACAAAAATTCATAACGACAGACATGTCATTTTGTTGAGCAAGACTTTGTCCTTTTGGTGAAATAACACCTTCTTGCATCCAAATAAAGGGCTTAATTCTCAAGCTAATAATTTCTTCAATAATGGCTGGGACTGCTTCTGAATTTCTAAAGATGTCAACAATATCAATTTTAATATCATCAGGGATAGCAGTTATTGAAGAGTATGATTTTTCTCCTAGCACTTTATCTACAGCTGGGTTAACAGGGATAATTTTAAAACCTTGGTTCTGTAAATATGCTGCAACTTGGTAGCTAGGTCTGGCTGGTTTATCAGATAGGCCAATTACTGCAATTGTTTTAGGAGGAGTCAGTATTTCTTTAAAGTTCATAGGTTCATTTTATCCAAGAAATACTGCTAACACAATCAGGTTGGTATTTTAGTTTTCACTAAACTGATCTTCTGTTATAATTAGACTCTCTAACAAGCGGGTATAGTACAAAGGCTAGTATGACTGCCTTCCAAGCAGTAGATAGGGGTTCGATTCCCCTTACCCGCTCCATATAGTGCTATTCTTGGAATACTAAGGTGTTTTGAATTCCATTGGATGGCAATAATTCCTCATCCCTATCATCTTAAGCGTGCAATTAACTCGCTGATCCTAGGTTTAAGAGTATTCTCAATTAATTCCATAACAACCTTGCCCTTATCTTCTGATGATGAGAGGTCGACAACATAGTCGTAATGTAGAGAATATTGCTGATCTTCAGGTAATTTGTGCAGTAAATCTGGAAGTCTTTCCTCTCTCACTCTTATGTTTCTCAATTCATAATTAGGTAAAAAAATCTGAACGTTGATAGAAGTTCCAGGTAGACCTTTATAAATTCTCGCTAAAAAAGGATTATGTGTAGAAGCTATCATTTTATCTGGAAGGGTTATTTTTCCTTCTATTATGATTTTTATTAAATTATCTAACCCGATCTGAATGTCAGCAAGCAAAACATTCAAAGTATCCTTTCTATTTTTAAAACTTTCATTCATTTCTCCTGACTCATCCCATTTAAGTCCTCTCATTGATCCACCAAAATGAAATGACGCTCTATTCTGCTGGGAGTCTAATACTAAGGACAGTGCGTGAGATAGTCTGACGTCAACGCATCCTTGCCCGAATCCTTCATCATTTCTTATGGTTGGCTGAAATGTATAATTGTTATGTGTTTTTTCCTTCATATTGTAATATCTTTTTTACTAGTACGTGGAAAATAATCTGAGATGCATACGGCAAAAAGTTCATTTTATAAAATTAGATTAGCAAAGTTTTGCAAACCGCTCTATACTCAAACTTATCTTAACGTCATTTCAGCGGTAAAATTGGGCTGATAAATCTAAATTGGTCTGAGAATTGTATAGTTATTTACTACCCTATGTAATACTTATACATAATAATTATCTCTAGAAACACTCAAATGTATTTATGAAAAAAACAAAGTCTTTCTCAAGGGTAATGGTTGTATTGGTGATGGTGATGTTGATCAATGCCTTAAGTTATGGAACTATTATTCCGCTGTTATATCCGTATGCTAGTAGATTCGGTTTAAATCCAACCGGTCTAGGGTTTCTTTTTGCATCTTTCTCTCTTTGTCAGTTTCTTGCGACGCCTATCATTGGAAGATTATCAGATAAATATGGCAGAAGACCTTTATTAATTATTAGCTTGATAGGCACCGCCCTTTCTTTATCATTATTTGCTTCAGCTCAATCAGTGGTAATGCTATTTGTGGCGCGCATGCTTGATGGCATAACTGGGGGAAATATGTCGGTAGCTCAAGCTGTGATTGCTGACTCCCAAAAGCCTGAAGATAGAGCAAAGTGGTTCGCCTTGCTTGGCGCTTCATTTGGTTTTGGCTTCTTAATTGGACCTGCTTTAGGAGGGCTTCTTAGTCAGTATGGCTTAACTGTCCCTTTCTGGGTAGCGGCTGTAATCTCTGCTGTTGGATCAATCATGGCGATTACGATGTTACCAGAGACTAGGATAGAGAACTCTAGCTTAGTTATGAAAAAAGAAAAATTAGTTGATCCAGTTAGGTTAGTTACAGCTCTTAGAGCGCCAACCACTGGAATTCTCTTAGCTATTACCTTAGTTGCTGCAATTGGTCAAAACGCATTTGTGATTGGTTTTCAGTCTGTAACAGTTGATGTTTTAAAATTTTCTCCGACAAAGATAGGTTTGATTTTTACCGGTTTTGGTATAGCTAATATTCTCATGCAAGGGCTAGGTATTAAATATCTATTAAAATATTTTAGTAGTAAGAAGCTTCTTAAATGGTCATTACTACTTGGTTCAATCTTTGTTGGTTTAATGGGATTTGCAATTTATCCGACCCCATTCTTGATGATATTAGGTTTTTATATGTTTATTCCACCAGCTTTCCCTTTTATCTCAGGTATGATCTCTGGAGCTACCAAGGATGAGGACCAAGGAGGGATTCTTGGTCTAAGTCAGGCTTATACTTCTCTAGGTCAAATCATTGGACCAATTCTAGCTGGATTAGCCACTGCTGTTTATATCCCTGCTGCCTTTTGGTTTGCAGCTTTTGCTTGGTTGTTTGGTGTATATTTAATGAAGTATATTCCAGAAAAAGCCTCAAAGGTTAATTTATAATTATAAAGATTGCCAGAGTAACTCAGCTGGTAGAGTAGCGGTATCGTAAACCGCAAGTCATGGGTTCGAGACCCATCTCTGGCTCAATTATTAGTTGGTTTATTTTAACCCTCAAACTTTTATTTCAATCTGGTAAAATCAAAGTTATATGTATAATTTTTCACAACTAAATCAGAAATTTGATAAGGCGATCGAGCATATCCAGAAGGATCTAGGTAGTCTCAGAACGGGCAAAGCATCTCCTCAACTTTTAGATCCAGTTATGGTTGACGCTTATGGCACAAAAATGAGAGTGACTGAGTTAGCAAATGTCTCAGCTCCTGACGCTAATATGATTCTTGTTTCACCATGGGATAAGTCTGTTTTAGTAAATCTAGAAAAAGCGATTGCATCCGCTCCACTTAATGTTAACCCCGTTGTCGATGGAGACATTATCAGAATCGTTATTCCGTCTTTGACAGAGGAAAGAAGAATTGAGATGGTTAAGATTCTTCATCAAAAGATCGAAGCAGGCAAGGTGATGTTAAGAAACATTAGATCTGATTCTAAAAAAGAAATTGAAAATATGGAGGGTGAGGATGGAGTAAGTGAAGATGATATCAAAGCTGATATTGAGCAGTTAGATAAAGTTCTTAAAGAATATACTGTTAAACTAGATGACATAGCTAAGAAAAAGGAAGCAGACTTAATGACTGTATAGTTTTAATATGAATATTTTTCTTCAAATTATCATTTTTATTCTTGTTTTATCATTCTTGGTCATCATTCATGAGCTAGGTCACCTTTTTGCAGCCAAATGGGCCAAGATCAAGGTTGAAGAATTTGGGATAGGTTATCCACCTAGAGCTTTTAAATTGTTTAAATGGGGTAAAGTTCTATTTTCTTTAAATTGGATTCCAGTTGGGGGTTTCGTCAAGATGATTGGGGAGGATGGACCAGATAGTGATGATAAAGGTAGGGATTATGAGGATGGTTTAGCCCCGTTTTATAAAAGATCTGCAAAAAAGCGCTTAGTCGTGATCTTGGCAGGGGTCGTTGTTAATTTAATTTTCGGAATTATTGCTTTCTCTATTATATTTGGTTTTAAAGGAATTCCTACCCAAATTGATGGAGCAAGAATAGGCTATATATCTCCAGGTTCTCCAGCTCAAGAAGTTGGGATTAAAGACAATACTCAACTTAAGAGTATCAGCTTCGGTGAGGAGACAATTGATATTACCTCAATTGATCAAGCTGTAGAACTGCTTGGCACACAAAAAGGTAATGAGATTACTTTGACTAACTCGCTCCCATGTAGCGAAGCGTCATGCCCTGAACAGACTGAAAAGTTTATCGTACAACTACGCACAGATAATGAGACTCCTGCCGGTGAAGGCTCACTGGGGATTGGGTTCTCTGATTTTTATTACAAGTTCTATCCATGGTATGAAATGCCATTTAGAAGTATTTGGTACGGTATTCAGCAAGCTCTGTTTATGGTGTTGATGATAGTCATTGCCCTCTTTGAGATGTTCCAGCAGATTTTTGGTGGGTCAGTACCAAAAGATGTAGCCGGTCCAGTTGGGATTATTGATCAAGCTGCTAGTAGTGGTCTTTTTACAGAGGGCCCACTGACAATTCTTAATTTTTCAGCGATGATTTCTATAAATTTAGCTGTGATGAATTTATTGCCTATTCCTGCTCTTGACGGAGGAAGAGCACTATTTATTATTTTAGAGAAATTCTTAGGTAAGAAACGAATAAATAAGATTGAGGGTTATGCTAATTATGGAGGAATGATTTTACTCTTAGGTTTGATAGTCTTAATCACTGGAGCAGATATCTTTAGAATTATTACAAGATAAATATGGCAATCAAAAGAACTAAAAAACAAAAGCTACGTACTTCAGTGAGAAGAGAAGAAACTCTCTCTTACTCAATAGATGAAATTCAGTCTGTAAACAAAAAACTAGTTGTCAATAAAGGTGATAAAAAAGAAACAACAACAGAGAAGATAAATAATGATTTATCAAGTGTTTTTAATCAATCTTATGTTGCTAAGGATTTATTTAAGACTCTGATAGTAGCGGTTCTAGTCGTTGGTGTGCTCGTAGCGTATACTATCTTTGGACAATAAAAACAATCTTTTGTTTTATTTGCTTAGTTGATACAAAGATAATCTAGTATTTTAAATATAAAATAAAAAAATTATGAAAAAGAAAAGTATCCTTATTGTTGCGTCATTATATTTAATATCATCATTTGGTTCATATGTCGGCTTTAGTTTTGCTGGAAATAATAATATAGTTCCAGGATCATCAACTCCCCAACAAGTCTCAGAAGGAGAAGAATCTCCTTTATCTACTCTACTTAATATTGATCCTAGTGAGCCCAAAGATCAGGCATGTCCGCTTAACGGACAACTTTACACAAATACTGAAAGGCAGGCGTGGGAGACAAGAAGACCAATGGCTGTGATGATTGAGAATACGCCTGATTCAAGACCACAATCAGGTTTAGTTAAATCAGATATTGTTTTTGAAGCAGTTGCAGAAGGTGGAGTGACTCGATTTATGGCTTTCTTTTATTGTGATGTTCAAAAAGCGGATACAACTTTAGCTCCGATTAGATCTGCTCGCACATATTATGTTGACTATGCTTCTGGATATAATCTTCCTTTATATGTTCATGTTGGAGGAGCAAATGTGCCAGGTCCAACTGATGCTCTGGGTCAAATTGGTGAGTATGGTTGGAATGGTCAAAATGACATAAATCAATTCTCAGTTGGCTATCCAACATTTATTCGTGACTATAACCGTATCCCAGGTAAAGAAATTGCTACAGAGCACACTATGGTTACTTCAACAGAAAAGATTTGGGAGGTAGCAGAAGAAAGAGAATGGACCAATATGTCTCCAGAGAGAAAATATGGACGAACAGTCATTGAAGCTGAAGATTGGAAAGATGGGTATGAGGGATGGACTTTTGAAAATAATCCTGGTGAAGTTGGTGATGTAAAAAAGGTTAGTTATGATTTCTGGTCTGGATATGACACCTACTCTGTTTCTTGGGAATATGATAGTGAAAAAAATAAATATATGAGATCTCAAGGAGGAGAAAAACATCTAGACCTAGATACTGATGAGCAAGTTGGAGCAGCTAATGTAGTTGTCCTTCTCACTACAGAGAAAGGCCCTATTAATGAGAAAAAACATATGATTTATGGTACCACTGGTACTGGTGATGCGCTTATTTTCAAAAATGGTCAAGCAATAGAAGCAGAATGGTTTAAGAAGAGCCGTACCAGTGAATTATCCTTTAAGGACTCCAAAGGTAATGACATTGAGATGGCTAGAGGCTTAACCTGGATTAGTGTAGTTAACTTGGTCACAGAGGTTGAATACTAATTTTTAGTTTAGATAAAAATACCCCACTATTTAGTAGTGGGGTATTTATTTCTATATCAGTAATAACATCTTCTTGAACAAAATTAGTATTCGTTTTAAAATCAGGGCAATGACAAATTCACTTAAAGATTTTATGATCTCAAAAACTAGAGTTAAGATGTTTGAACTCTTCTTTATTAATCCGACTGAGATGTATTATGTGAGAGAGATTACTAGGCATACAAAAGAGGAAATAAATGCAGTCAGAAGAGAATTAGATAGAATGGTTGGCTATGCTTTGCTAAGAAGTGAGCAGCGTGGAAACAGAGTTTATTATTCCTTAAATAAGAGATTCGTTTTCTTTGATGAGATGTTGAAAATGGTGGCAAAGACAACTGGATTAGGTAAAAAGATGCGAAGATTGAGAAGAAAATTGGGTGAAGTTGATTATGTAATGTTTTCTGGAAAGTTTGTAAGAAAGATCAAACCAAATCGTGATGAAGTTGATTTGTTGGTCATCGGAGATATAGTTCTCCCTGAATTAGCAGCTCTGATTAAAGAAGCAGAAGCAAACTTAGGTAGAGAAATAAACTACGCAGTATTTGATGCCCAGGAGTTTGAGTTTAGAAAAACACGTCGCGATCCATTTATTATGGACATCTTGATGAACTCAAGAGTCATGATCATTGGTAGTGGCGAAGAGTTTGCTGAAAGAAAGATGCCTGGGATAAATTAGAATAGATTTCAATTATGTTAAAACAATTAAGAATTTTTATTTTAATTATTATTTTGACACTGATAGCAGGCTTCATTGCTGCTCCAGATAGAGTTCCAATCAATCTCTCTTATAAAAATTTTTCATATAATCAAGAATTTGTTAAACCTGAACTAAATTTTAATTTTTTAGGCAAGCCTGTCACAACCAATTGGCAGCTTAAAAAAGGATTAGATATTCAAGGAGGGATTCAAGTAGTCCTTCAAGCCGACATGAGTGAAATAGAAGAAGTCGACCGTGTCCAAGCGATTGAATCAGCCCAGGAGATTATCAGAAGAAGAGTAGATTTATATGGAATAAATGAGCCACTTGTTCAAACTTCTATTAATGGAGATGACTATCGCATTATTATTGAACTAGCTGGAGTCACTAATTCGTCTGAGGCACTGCAGTTGGTTGGTCAAACGGCCCAGCTAGATTTTAGACTTCAAGATCAAGATAAGGCTCAAGACCCAGAGGCTACTCAGTCTGCCTTGTTTTTCTTTGGTACTTTTGAAGAAACAGGTTTAACAGGCAAGCAGTTAAAAAGAACTAGCGTTCAATTTGATCCCCAGACCAACGAGCCTGTCATTTCACTAGAGTTTGATAGTGAGGGAACTAAGCTGTTTGCTGATATAACTAAAGAGCATAATGGTGAAGTGCTCGCTATTTTCATTGATGGCTTTCCAGTAACAACCCCTATTATTCAGACTACAATTCTAAAGGGAATTGCCCAAATCTCAGGAGGTTTTACAGTTGATGAAGCAAAACAATTAAATATCCAATTGAGCGCTGGAGCTTTGCCTGTTCCTATTGAAGTATTAGAACAAAGAACGATTGGAGCGAGTTTAGGACAAGAATCTGTAGCGGCAAGTGTTAAGGCTGGGGTGGCTGGCATTTTGCTCGTCATGCTCTTTATGATTCTTTACTATGGATTTAAAGGGTTTTTAGCGAGTCTTGCCCTAGTGGTTTATTCAATTTTAACTTTTGCTATATATAAAGTTATGGGAGTCACTCTTACTCTGCCTGGAGTTGCAGGACTGATAATTTCAATTGGAATGGCAGTTGACGCTAATATTCTGATCTTTGAAAGAATGAAAGAGGAGTTGAGAGCGGGCAAACAACACGCCCAAGCGCTCGAGTTAGGCTTCGGTCGGTCATGGGATAGTATTAAAGATGCAAACCTTGCCACCATTATGACTGCTTTAGTCTTGATTAATCCACTTAACTTTAACTTTTTAAATACCAGTGGTTTAGTGAGAGGTTTTGGCTTAACTCTGCTAATTGGCGTACTTATCAGTCTATTTACAGGAGTGGTTGTTACGAGAAACTTCCTGAGATTATTTTTAGGGAAATAAGCATATGAACATAATGAGACATAAAAATATCTATTTTGCTATTTCACTATTTTTTCTTATCCCAGGAATTTTCTTTTTATTAAGATTTGGCTTAAAACCTTCTATTGATTTCACAGGAGGGTCATTGCTTGAGATTCAAGGCGAAGGATTATCAGATAATAAAGTAAAAATCGCAGAGCTGGTTGGTGATACTTATGAAATTAGTTTAGTTCAAAGTTCAGGAGATGATCAAATCATTATCAGAGGCAAGACAATTAGTAATGAGACAAAAGATGAAGTAGTGGCAAAGTTAGTTGAAGAATATGGGGAGATTGAAGAGAAAAGATTTGAGACAGTTGGTCCTACTTTGGGTAAAGAATTATTGATGAAGACAATCACCGCGATTATAATTGTATCTGTACTGATCACCATCTATGTGTGGAAACAGTTTAATGAGATTAGGTTTGGGGTGTCTGCTATTTTAGCCATGTTTCATGACTCCCTGATTTTATTAGGCATATTTAGTATTTTAGGATATGTCTATAACGTTGAAGTCGATGTCTTATTTGTGACTGCTCTATTAACCACGTTGTCTTTCTCTGTCCACGACACTATTGTCGTCTTTGATAGAATTAGAGAATTAAGAAGAAGAAACCCCAAGCTTTCTACTGAAGGAGTAGTAAATATAGCTGTGCTGGAAACCCTCTCCAGATCAATAAATAACTCACTGACAATCATTATCATGCTACTAGCATTGGTTTTAATTGGTGGTGAGTCAATTAAGTGGTTTAGCGTAGCTTTATTAATTGGGGCAATTACCGGAACTTATTCTTCTACCTTCACTGCTGCCCCATTGCTTCTCTTATGGGAAGAAATAGCTAAAAAGAGAAACAAATAATTAAACTCTCCTCCCGTTTCTCTCTTTTCTTTGTTTTTGCTCTTTGTGTGTTGGAGTTGTCTTTTTAGATTTCTTTTTATTTTTTTGTTTACGAATATTTGGGTCTATCTCTCCTCCTACTTCTGAATGATTATTATTAAAGATCCAGCCGGCTGTTTGATTTCTATGAAATACCATAAAGGAAACTGCAGAAATGCCATCTCCATCCCAGACAAGTACTCCAGCTTCATCTTTTTCTGAAATTGGAGTTCTACAACCAATCACAGTTCCAGGATCAAGATCTTCTGCTAATATGCCTTGCTCAACCTCATTGATTAAAGGAATAGCATGTAAGTTAAGCCCCTCTTCCCTAAAAGCATTAATCATTGCTCCAAGTTGTCTACAAGACTCCTTGCCAATATAAAAGTGACGGGGGAAAATTTCTCCAGCTATTGTTTGCGAATTTCTTTGTGTAGTTTCCATTATTGGTAACCTTTCTGTTTAAGATCATAGCTGTAGAGACTGATTAGTCAAATCCTTTCTTCTGTAATGATGTTAGGATATAATTATGACTTCCATGGACATAGATACAAAGAAAGTTATTTTAGTAGATGAGCAAGATCAGATAATTGGCTCTGATAATCTTTATTCAGCTCACAGACATCCAGCTCAGCGACATCGTGCTATTTCAGTCTGGTTGGTTAGGGGTGAAGGTCAAGATAGAGAAATTTTTCTTCAAAAGAGAAGTTTAGAGAAAATAGTTGGGGCTGATTTATGGGGCAACGGAGTGTGTGGAAATGTGAAGCCAGATGAATCATATATTGGTTGTGCAAATAGAAGATTAAGTGAGGAAATTGGGGTTGAGAATATTAGTCTTAATGAGTTGTATAAATTTGAATATAAAGTTTATAGTAATGAGAAGTACGGAGAGCATGAGATTGATCAGGTTTATCTTGCTTACTATGATGGTCAGTTTGAGCCAAACCCAGCTGAAGTTGCTCAAGTCCAATGGGTTAAGCTAGGTGAACTGGAGAGAAGACTAGCTAACTTAAGTTATATTTCTGCGAAAGAAACTTTGGTTTTTGCAACTAACCAGTTGGCAGAAAGAACCCCGCCTTTAGAACTCTTTTTAAATGATAAAAATAATATGATTACTCCCTGGACGGCTATGATGCTTTTTGATAAGCGCTTAAGATCTGCCTTGCGTGATTTTTAGAGACTTTTCCGACTAACTATTTGTGAATGATCTTTCTTCACTTCGTGTTAGTGATGCAAACTTACCAGAATATAAAAAAGTAGCAACTAGACAAAATATTGTCCGGGATACTTGTGGTGATTTGCCAAATTTATTTTCTATCAATGGTCTTCCAGAATCAGTTGGTCAAAAGAATTGTGAAAATTGGGTAGGTTCTGTTTCAATCCCTGTTGGGGTAGCTGGGCCTCTGACAATCAACTTTCAAGATAATTCTGCACAGTTCTACGTCCCATTAGCAACCACAGAAGGGGCTTTGGTCGCGAGCGTTAGCCGTGGTGCTAAAGCTATTTCAAAGAACGGTGGGGTCAATGTCATTGTTAAAAAAATGGGGATGAGTCGTGCTCCAGTTTTTGAATGTCAAAGTGGCAAGCAAGCATTAGAAGTTTTAGATTCAATTGTAAAAAATGTCAGAGAAATTGCTGAAGTTGCTGAAGTAACTAGTAGTCATCTTAAATATATTAGTCATCATGGTTGGGTCAGAGGGAAATATTTGTATGTTAGATTTAATTTTGATACTGATCAAGCAATGGGAATGAATATGGTGACAATTGCTAGTCAAGCAATCAGCCAATGGATTACAAAAAGACATCAAGGAGTTACCCTAATAGCTCTTTCTAGTAATGTTTGCACAGACAAAAAGGACAATTTTATTAATTCACTATTAGGGAGAGGTTATTGGGCGCAAGCAGAAATTGTCTTGAGTAAAGATCTGATTAGCTCGGTTCTAAAAACCACTCCAGAAGAATTAATTAAAGTACATACTCAGAAAAATTTAATTGGGAGTAATATTGCAGGCTCACTTTCTCAAAATGCCCATGTAGCAAATGTTTTATCAGCTATTTATCTAGTCACTGGTCAAGATCCTGCCCATGTAGTCGAGGGTAGTAAGGCCTTTTTATCAATATCACCTCATGACCAGGGACTCTATCTTAGTCTAACTTTACCAAATATAAATATGGGTACTATTGGTGGGGGAACATATCTTCCAGCTCAACAAGAGGCGAGATACTTAATTGGTCAAAAAAAGCTTTCAATTGAAGAATTAGTGGCAGTCACTGCTGGAGCCTGCTTAGCTGGAGAATTATCACTGTTAGCGTCTTTTTGCACAAATGACTTGGCTAAGGCACATCAACAATTGGGCAGAAATAATACAAAATGATAATAGACAAAAAAGTTGGCATCACTAGCTATGGAGTGGCAATCCCTAATCAGATAATTACCACAGATACCATTGAAAAGGCTCAAGGAAAATCTGGGATGAAAGTTGGATTAGCTTTGGGTGTAACTTCTAAAACTGTCCCTAGCAGAGACGAAGATACTATTACGCTCTCTACTGATGCAGCACTAAATGCTCTAAATAGTTTTACAGGTGACAAACTAGAAATTTCAAACATATTTATCGGCAGTGAGAGTCATCCTTATGCTGTCAAACCATCAGGAACAGTAGTTAAAGATGCTTTAGGTTTGAGTGAAGACATGGCATTAGCTGATTTACAGTTTGCCTGTAAAGCTGGTACCCAAGGATTGCAGATTGGTTTTAGTTACCTTTTATCTGGTTTGTCAAAGTACTCACTGATAATTGGGGCAGATACTGCTCAGGCGAAGCCAGGAGATGCACTTGAGTTTACCGCTGGAGCTGGAGCTAGTGCATATATTTTGGGGAAGGATAATACTATTGCAGATCTCAAAGCCACACTCAGTATTGCTACAGATACACCTGATTTTTGGCGAAGAGCTGGTCAAAGTTATCCAGAGCATGCTGGGAGATTCTCAGGAGAACCAGCTTACTTTTATCACATTATTACCGCAGCAAAAAAAATAATGAATGAGACTGGTTTAGTAGCAAAAGATTTTGCCTACTGTGTTTTCCATACTCCTAATGGCAAGTTTCCAAAATTAGCTGCTCAAAAATTGGGTTTTACTCCAGCTCAGCTTAAGCCAAGTCTAGTGGTGGATACTATCGGAAATACTTACGCTGGGGCAGTACCAATCGCCTTAAGTGCCGTCTTGGATCAAGCCAAACTACAAGAGAAAATTTTAGTTGTTTCTTATGGCTCTGGAGCAGGGAGCGACGCTTTTGTATTTGAAACAACTGATTTAATTACCAGTTATAACCAAGCTCGCCCGGGGAAGATAAGAGAGCAGATAGAATTAGTCAAGGAAGTAGATTACCAAGAATATCGATCTGTGATGGATCTTTTAACTCACTGATATGAAAGTTATTATTGCTGGTCACTACATTACACAGTTTGGAGAGCTCTGGAGCAAGTCATTAATTGATTTGATGAGGGAAGCGATTAAGGGTGCAATTGAGGATTCAGGATTAACAGAAACTGATATTGAAGCGGTTTTTGTTTCTAATATGGGCAGTGGGCAAAATGATAATCAGTTACACCTTGGAGCGCTAGCTAGTCAAATGATTTCAGGCTATCCTGCTGCTAGTAGAACTGAGGGGGCTTGTGCATCTGGAGGATTAGCGATGATCGCTGCTGAGCAAGCACTTTTATCTAATCAGTACCAAACAGTTTTAGTGGTTGGGGTAGAAAAGATGAATGATGCCGATAGTAGTTTAACAACAAAATACCTGGCAGCAGCAGCAAATTACACAACTGAATCTGGTAGTACCTTTCCAGGATTATATGCCATCTTGGCCAATGCTCATATCAAAAAGTTTGGCACTACACGTTCTCAGTTATCTGCAGTCGCTAAAAAGAATCATCACCATGGTTTTGATAATTCTCAAGCTCAATATCATAAACAATTGACGATCGAGCAAATAAGTAACAGCTCTCTCGTAGCAGATCCACTGCGACTTCTGGATTGTTCGCCGATTACAGATGGAGCCGCAGCCGTCGTCTTAACTACTAAGCAGTTAAAGGAGCAAAAGAGAAAAAGAGCATCTATTATTGGTCGGGGTCATGGTCAGGATAGTTTAGATTTAGCAAATAGGAGATCATTAATTGAACTAGATGCTACGACTAAAGCAGCTAAGCAAGCATATCAAATGGCAGGTTTAACTTCGGGAGATATTGAGGTTGCTGAGGTTCATGATTGTTTTACCATTGCTGAAATATTGGCTATTGAGGATTTAGGGTTTTTTAAAAAAGGAGAAGGTGGTAAGGCTACTGAAGAAGGTCAGACAACCTATGGTGGGAAAGTAGTGATTAACCCGTCCGGAGGTTTAAAGGCTAGTGGCCATCCAGTGGGGGCAACTGGAGTGAAGCAAATTGCATATTTAGCTAAACTGTTAGAAGAAAAGAAATTTACCAGAGCTCTAGCACACAATGTTGGCGGAAGTGGGGCAACTGCAATTGTGCATATATTATCAAGCTAGAAGTTCTGATTTTAAAAAACTATGAAACCAGCACAATATTGGAGAGACAAGCAAATAATTAATGATTACTTAGGTAAAACCGGGCAGGTAGTGGCAAATACTGTTATCAGAACTACATCCCCAGAACTGAGCCATATGGCACCATATAGTTATGTGATTGTTGACTTTTCAGGGATAAAAAAGGAAATGATGGGAGTAGGTAATGAAGTTTTAGTAGCTGGAGATAGTGTGGTTTGTGTGATTAGAAGAATGGGATTAGGAGATCTACAAGGTTTAATTGACTACGGATTAAAAGTTAAAAAAATAATGGAGTAAAATGAAAAGTACCTCTGCTCAATCTAAAGGTAAAGTGATCATCTCTGGAGAACACTCGGTTGTCTATGGCCAACCAGCGTTGGTAGGTGGCTTAAAATTATTTAGGGAAATAGTTATTAGAGAACCTAAAAAAAGACATATCTCTCAATCAGCGATTGTTGATAACATTCTTCAAATATTCGAGTACAAATATGCAGTTAATGTGGGGAATTTAGAAGTTGTAGATTTGGGAAAGTTACCAGTCGGGTCTGGGCTAGGATCATCTGCAGCATTTGCTCATGCAGTTTTTATTGGGTTGCTTAAACATTTTGGTTTGAGTGCCTCTAAAGGGGAGCTTTTTGAGCTGGTCCAAGCAAGTGAAAGATTCTGTCATGGTAATCCAAGTGGGGTGGATGCAACGGCAGTTGTCTATGGGGGGTTAGTTGAGTTTATCAAAGGCGATGAAAATAACTTTATTAACCAAATAAATAACCAAAATAATTTATTAACTAAGTCTAACTTTTTCCTAATTGATTCTGGACGACCAGTAGAAACTACTAAAGAGATGGTGGAAATGGTCGCTGCAAAAATAACAGCTGATCAAGCTTTACAAGTAGTCATTGAGAAAATGGGTCAAGTTACTAGTAAGTTAATTTCTGCAGTAAAGGAGAATGGTTTTGACTCAGAAGCTATTAGAGAAAATCAAAGATTATTAGAAGAACTTGGGATTGTAGGGGAAAAAGCTCAGTTAATAATTAAGCAAATTGAAGAGACTGGAGCAGTGGCAAAAATTACTGGAGCTGGAGGAGTAATTAATGGCTCAGGGATGATTTTAGCCTATACTCTAGACCATGATAAAATTTCAGACTTAATTAAAAAGAACAATTGGAAATCATACCAAATTCAGATTGGATAATATGCATAAAATAACAACCTCAGCCCCAGGAAAGCTTATGTTATGTGGTAGTTATGCAGTGGTCCATGGCAGACCTTGCGTAGTGACGGCAGTGGATCAACGGCTCTACGTAACAGTCGAAAAAAATGGTGATGATCAATTTCACCTGACTGCTCCAGACTTAGGCTTAATGGGATACTCAAAAACTATCTCTGAGCTAGGGACAAAAGATCAACCCAAAGCAGTCCGCTTCATTGAAACTCTTTATAAAATATTCCTAGACAAATACCCTCAAGAAAGAGGAATCAAAGTCAGTACTAAAAGTGATTTTTCTAGCACTTTTGGGTTTGGTTCTAGCAGTGCGGTGACAGTTGCCTTTGCTAAGGCTCTAGTCGAATTATATGGAGTAAAACTTAACCCAAAAGAATTATTTGATCTGTGTTACCAGGCAGTCATTGAAGTCCAGGGGGTTGGATCAGGTTTTGATTTAGCTGCCGCTATTTGGGGAGGGACCATTTACTATGTTTCTCCAGCGGTAGTTGTCGAGCAGATTGACATAGATCAATTGCCTCTCATAGTTGGTTATACAGGGGTCAAGGCAGACACGCCTACTCTAGTGAGAATGATTAACAATAAATTGACAAGGAATCCAGCTCGAATTGAAGATATTTTTGATAGCAGTGCGGATATTTCTCGCGAGGTTGTTAAAGCTCTCAGTGAGAAAGACTGGGAAAAACTTGGTAGCCTATTTAATCAGCACCAAGCTTTAATGCGACAACTTGGTGTGAGTAGCCCTGAACTTGAACAGTTAATTGAACAGTCTTCAGTGAATGGGGCCTATGGAGCAGGTTTATCTGGAGCTGGGGGTGGGGACTGTATGCTAGCGGTGGTAGATAAAAAGGATAAAGATAATGTAGTGACTGCTATTAATGAGTTTGGAGAAGTTTTATATGTTGGGCTTAATGCCCCTGGTGTTAGAATAGAAATATGAGAAAAGTTACCATAAAAACAGCTTCAGATATTGCCTTAATAAAGTATTGGGGGAAGAAGGATGAAGTTTTACGCCTACCTGAAAATGGTAGTATTTCCATAAAGCTAGATGGTCTTGATACGGTAACCACCGTTGAGTTTCAACAAGGTTTAGAAAAGGATGATATCACCATTCAGGGAGAATCAGATAATGAAGAGATAATCAGAGTAGTTAAACATTTAGATAGGATTAGAAAACAATTTTCTAAAAATATTTATGCCAAAGTTGTTTCCAAAAACACCTTCCCCAAGGGGACCGGTCTTTCCAGTTCTGGCTCTGGTTTTGCTGCCTTAACTTTTGCCGCCGTCAAGAGTCTAGAAATAGATCTGAGCGAAAAGGAATTGAGTATTTTGTGTCGGCAAGGATCGGGGACAGCTTGTCGTTGTGCCTGTGGAGGGTTTGTCGAGTGGTTAGATGGTGAAACTTCAGAGACTTCATATTCACACTCAATTCAATCTCCTGACTTCTGGGATGTGAGAGATGTAGTTGTAGTGGTTGATGAGGGGAAAAAGAAGGTTTCATCCACAGAAGGTCATGTGATGGCTCAGAGTAGTCCTTTTTATGCTGAGAGACAAAAGAGAATTGGAGCGAAGATCGCAGAAATAAAGGGATATATTGAAAATAAGGATTTTTCTAAAATGGGTAATCTGGCTGAGAAAGAAGCTTTAGAGTTCCACACCATCCTCCTAACCAGTGAAGTACCAATGATCGCTTGGTATCCAGGGACGGTTGAAGTGATGCAAGAAGTAGTCAGGTTAAGAGAAGAAGGGATAGAATGCTATTTCACTATCAATACAGGTTTTAACGTGCATGTTTTAACTCTCCCAGAGTATGAAAAGCAGGTTCAAGAGAGAATGATGAGCTTAGCCTCAGTAAAGAAAGTATTATCTGCAAAAGTGGGCGATAAACCAGTCGAGATTTCAGATCATTTATTTTAACTATGGATAACAATAATATTGCTAATAAACCAGATGAACTTTTAGACTGGGTTGATGATAAAGATCAGGTGATTGACCAGATAGTGAGAGAACAGGCTAATAGCAATCCTAAATATACTCACCGAGAAGTGGGTATACTTATTTTTGATCAAGACAAACGGGTTTTATTACAAAAAAGAAGCCAATATAAAACTGTATTTCCCGGATTGTGGTCGATTACCGCAGGTCATATCCTAAGTGGAGATGAACCACTAATGACAGCTCACAGCGAGCTGAAGGAAGAGTTAGGGTTTGATACAAAATTAACCTATCTAAAAAAAGAATTACATCGCTATGACCATGAAACTCATTTTATGTACTATTATCTTGGAAGATATACTGGTCAAAAAATATTTCTTGAGGAAGCTGAAGTTGAAAAAACACAGTTTTTTTTCAAAGACGAATTAGAAGAATTGATTAAAAGTAGGCAGCCGATTAATGAAATTCATTTGCCAATCATTAACCAATCTTTTAATCACTTGTAGTTTATCTATAATATAAATACTTATGTCAGATAAAAATATCCCTAAGCACGTGGCAATCATTTGTGATGGTAATCGCCGCTGGGCTAGAGAACATCGCTTACCAGTTTTTGAAGGACATCGTCGAGCAGTCGATAAAGTTTTTGATGAGTTGATCGATGCAGCAGTAGAAAAGGGAGTTGAGTATCTAACCTTTTGGATTTTTAGCACAGAAAATTGGCAGAGAGATAAGAAAGAAGTTGAGGGATTAATGAATCTCTTTAGGTGGTTTTTTGATTCAAGAATAAATGATTATAAAAAGAGAGATATTAAATTTAATATGATTGGCAACCTTGATCATTTTGATAAAGATATTCAAAAGAGAATCATTGATGGGATGGAAAAGACCAAGGATTGTTCTAAGATTACTGTCACCCTAGCGATGAGCTATGGAGGTAGGGACGAGTTGACTAGAGCTGTAAATAAAATTATTGATCAAGGGATAAAAGAGGTTACCCCAGAAATTATTTCAAAAAATCTGGATACTGATAATATCCCAGATCCGGAGTTCATCATTAGAACTAGTGGGGAAAACCGTATGTCAGGTTTTTTATTATGGCAGAGTTACTATGCTGAGTTCTATTTTCCAGAATATCATTTCCCAGAGTTTGATAAGAAAAAATTTAATGAAGCACTTGATGTATTTTTTTCAAGAAAAAGACGATTTGGAAAGTAAGCTATAGTAATATAGATATTCCAAAAATAACTTCAAGGAGTTGGATAATCCAGAAGCTTGAAAAGAGTAGGAAGAAGCCAATTATTGCGGATGTAATTCTGTTTTTACCTGCTTCCATAGATTTACTTGTAGATGCCCCAGAAAGCATTTCAAAGCCTCCCCAAACTAACATGACAAAAAGGATCATTCCAGCTATAGGGAAGGCAAATTGTAAAAGCTTTGTAATAATTCCTCCTGGAGTTGATAATTTTTGATCTCCTCCTGCTCTATTTGGTCCAGGTTTTAGCGGATTCAAGGCATCAAAATCAGCATCAGTTACTGCTCCTCCTAGTGCGTCATCAGTGATTTCTTCTCCATTCGAAGAATTTTCGATCTGCGCTTTAACAGGATTAGGAATTAAGATAATAAAGGAAGTAATCAGGGCGAGTAGAGTTATTTTAAAGACATTTATTATTTTCATATTATTTCTATTATCCACCAAAACCGGGGATTCGTAAAACAGTTGAACCAATAAACTCAAGTATAGAGACTGATAGAATGATAAAGATCAATCCAATTACAGCCGCTGTTAGCCACTCTTTAGCATCGGTGGTCTTTTTAACATCACCCTGGGAAGTAGTTAGGGAGAAGGCACTGGTAAGAATTATTAGTAACGCTATTCCTCCAGAAATACCCACTCCAAAGTTAATTAATTTACTGACCAAGCTGCGTGGATCTTGGGAAATACAACCAATCGCTGTCCAGATTCCACCTTTGCTATAACAAGTATCGCAGGCTTGATATGCATCACTATTTTGTTTTAAGTTTGTTTCACAGATTGCATAAGGAGCTGAGGTTTCAACATTTGGGTCACTATATGTTTCAAGATTTGAATTACAGCCTTCATCACCTGGGGCACAAACTCTGAATCCAGCACGGCACTCTGTAGCTCCACCTCCAGGAATTGCTGAGGTTAAAATACTAAATCTCAACTCATGATTACCAAGCTGAGTAGGTGTAATTATTTCTGAGATTTCACTTCCTGGAGAATATGTCTGATTAAGTAAATTTCCTCTAGGTCCGTTGACTTCCAGTCGGGGATTTGTCACAGCTTCTAGACCACATTGCTGACTGCCAATTAGCGAATCAACTTGTCCAGTAATAGTAAATGGTTGGTTGAGAATGACTTTGTCTCCATCTATGACAAAGTTTAAAAAGTCACATGATTTTATTGACTGTTCCAGTTGTGTACACTCATCGACATTAGTTGTGAGAACATTACGATCAAAACTTGCTTTGACTCTACGACAAACGGGCATACCCTTTCGGCAAATATTATCATTATCATCGTCTAGCTCAACGTCAATTGAGACCCCACTACTATCCCAGGCATCACCATCCTTTGATTCAATGGTGCCAGAATAACAGCCACTTATATTATCATACTGATCTAAAGTAAAATTTCTCCAGGTAAAGGGAGATGTATTGAGAGATACTCTTAGTTCTTGACCACTTGGACCTGCGTTATCTCCATTATTAATACAAAAGTTGGGTGTAGAATCTTGGTCTCCGTAAGTTTGAGATAGAACCTGACCGCAGACCTCTATGCTATAAAAACTACTATTATTTTCTTGCCTAGATGGGTTGATGCCTGGGTTATCTCCAGGTAGTAATGAAGTTCCCTCTATGTTTATCTCACAGACACCATATTGACTATCATTATTGTCAGCAGCCAGAGCAATTTGAGGGATCAAAATAGCTCCCAAATAAAAAACGAAACTAGCGAGTATTATTTTGATTAGTTTCACCCTAGTATTTTACCTTATATAGCCTAATATTGCACCCGATAAGTTTTTATTACACACCTATAAGACTTTAAGTATAAAAATTAATCAATTTGATGATTGCTTATGACTAGATAAGAGCCTTCTTACAAAAAAGACTTGATAATGTACAATAAGTTTATTATGTCTAAACAGTTATCAACTGGCACCGTTCTTACCAGAGGTGTCGCCCAGGTTTTACCAGATACAAATTCTCTTGCTTCCTTGATGGAAGAAAGAACTATTCGTGTCTATCTGGGGATTGATCCGACTGGTTTTCACTTAACATTAGGACACAGTGTTGTTTTGAGAAAGTTACAGCAGTTTGCTGATTTAGGTCATGAGGTAATTCTTCTGATTGGCAATGGCACTGTCAGAATTGGTGATCCAACAGGCAAAGATAGTACCCGTCCAGTTTTAACCGATGAGCAAATTGAAGATAATTTTAAAGATTGGAAGATTCAGGCAAGTAAGGTGCTTGATTTTAATAAGATTACTATTAAGCATAATGGTGACTGGTTAGATAAGCTTTCTTTTGCTGATATTGTAAAGTTAATGGCAAAGACAACCGTTCAGCAGTTAATGGAGCGAGACATGTTCCAAAAGAGAGTAGAAGAAGGTAAGCCGATTCATGGTCATGAGATTATTTATCCACTGCTACAGGGTTATGATAGCGTTTCAATGGATGTAGATCTAGAAATTGGTGGCACTGATCAAACATTCAACATGATGATGGGTCGAACTTTGCAAAAGGCCTACAACAACAAAGAAAAATGGGTCCTGGCTACGCCAATCATCAATGGCACTGATGGTCGCAAGATGAGTAAGTCTTACGGAAATTATATTGCTCTAACTGAGGATCCGATTAACATGTACGGGAAATTAATGAGTACCGCTGACTCTGAGATTATTACTTACTTTGAAGTCTTGACAGATATTCCTATGGGAGAAATTGATCAGATGAAGGTTGCTATCGAAAGTGGTGAAAATCCAATGGAATACAAGAAGAAATTGGCCTTCGAGATCACTAGAATGTACCATGATGAAAAGTTAGCCCAGGAGGCTGCAGATCATTTTCAAAAGACTGTCCAAAATAAAGAAATCCCTGAGGACCTAGAGGAAGTGAGAGTTGATCAACCTAAAATTATAGTTCTTGAACTAGTTAAACTCTGCGATCAACAGTCTAGCAATTCTCAGTTACGTAGAGTAATTGAGCAGGGCGGAGTCGAGCTTGATGGTGAGAAAATCCAGGATCCATACCTTGATCTTAATTTAACTACAGGGCAAGTAATTAAAGTCGGTAAGAGAAAATACTATAAAATCAAATTATGACTAGAAAACAAATGACCCTGGTAAAAAAAGTCTTTGCCATTGCTGCGATTATTATGATGATTGGGGCGAGTGTTGCTGGAGCATTGCTGTCTATACTTAGTTACTAAAAATAAATTATGTATAAATTTTCTACTTCCCTGATTGATGTCAAGGGTATTGGAGAAAAGACTTTCTTAGGTTTAGAAAAAAAAGGCATTGCTACAGTCAAGGACTTGCTGTTGTCCTTACCTCTCCACTACCTAGATAGATCTGAAATTGGTCAGATCAAAGATTTGAGTGATGAGAAAGAGATTACTTTTGTTGGTGAAGTTACAAGTACTTCCAATTTTTATCGTCGACCAAGATCTATTCAATCGGCAACTGTTAAAGATGAAACTGGCAGAGTCAAGCTAATGTGGTTTAACAATAAATTTATTTTAAATAAGCTTCATAAAGGGGAGTCTTTTTTGATTAGCGGCAAGTTAAATAAAAAAGGTACCTTAGTTTATCCTCAAGTAGAAGATTTGGTGGCTGATAGCATTCATACCGGGAGGATTGTTCCAGTTTATTCTGGAAAGTATGGAATCCAAATCGGGAAAATCAGAAGAATTATCAAAGGAATTCTGGGTGATCTTGAGATTGACCAAGCGACTGATTTAAGTCAATTTTTTACTAATCTAGACGATCTAAAAAGCATCCTTACCTATCTTCACTTTCCTGACAGCAAAGATCAAGTTGTCCAAGGAAAAGAAAGGTTGGCCTTGGAGGAGTTATTGGTACTTATTCAAACTTCAAATAGAATAAAAAAAGAATGGTCAGATTTATTTAATGAAGGAAATATTGTTAAATTAGACGTTTCCTCTGATCAATTACTTCCTCAATCAATTCCTTTTACCTTAACTGCAGCTCAACTACGTACTACCCATGAAATCATTTCTGATTTAAGTAAATCTCAGCCAATGAATAGACTATTAATCGGAGATGTTGGCTCTGGAAAGACGGTCGTCGCAGGAGTAGCCGCTTATCATTTGATTAAGAATCAGCAGTCAGTGGCTTTAGTGGCCCCCACAAAAATATTAGCCGCTCAGCATTATGACACTTTAAAAAGTCTTTTTCCGGATATTGAGATCAATTTGTTGACAGTCGGTAGCAAGCAATCGTTAGATAAACCGGCCTTATATATTGGCACCCATGGAGTAGTCAATAGATTAAATAAAATAAAACCGGCTCTGGTGATTTATGATGAGCAACATCGCTTTGGGGTTGGTCATCGTTCTGCTAGTTTAGATTTAGATCTAAAACCTCATATTTTGACAATGACAGCAACGCCTATCCCCAGGAGTTTAATGTTAACCATTTTTTCTCATCTTGAACTGAGTGTGATTGATGAAATGCCCAAGGGTCGTAAGGCAGTTGAGACTTATTTAGTTGGCAAAGAAAAAAGAATCAGCTCTTATCAGTGGATAGAAAAGCTGTTGCATGAAGGTGAAAAAAAACAAGTGATTATTGTTTGTCCGTTTATTGAACAATCGGAACAAGAATCATTTGATGGGATTGCCAATGTAACTGATAAGTTCGATGAAATTACTCAAGTCTTTAAAAAGAAAGCCATAGTAGCTAAATTACATGGCAGAATGAAAAAGAAAGAGCAAGAAGAGATCACTGATCGTCTCTTTGCTGGCAAAATTGACATTTTAGTCACCACTCCCATTGTTGAAGTTGGGGTCGATTTGCCGGAAGCTGCTATTATCGTGATAGAAAATGCCGAAAGATTTGGTCTGGCCAGTCTACATCAGCTAAGAGGTCGGGTTGGTCGTCGTGGTCAGCAAGGATATTGTTTACTTTTTAGTGAGAGTAAGACTCAAACTACTAGGGATAGACTCAAGGTTTTCTGTGAAGAGAGAAATGGGATGAAATTAGCCGAATTTGATTTACAAAATAGGGGAGCCGGCGATATCTTTGGGATGTCCCAGAGTGGTTTAGATAATCTTCGGTATGCAAACTGGGCAAATATTGAATTGATATCTTTGGCTAGAACTCTATATAATGATTTAGATACAGAAAAATGGGAGCCATTGTTATTAGCTAATGGTCAGAAAGAGACTGATCTACCTCTAGCAAACTAGGCCTATATTAGTTACCATTTGTCATAACTTGACAGCTGGTGTAGAATCAGACTTCTATTTGTATTTTTTATTTACACTAAAGGAGTAATATGGGAGCATTACCAAAGAACAAAATTACCAGTGCTGAAAGAGGCAAAAGAAGACAAGGCAATAAGCCAAGTCTTAAAAAAGACATAAAAGTCGCTTCAGTACCTAAATCAAAGAAAAATTTTGTTGATAAGCTATTAAAGTTTGCTGGTTTTAATAATTAATCTTCATTCTTTCACTTAGAATAAATTTTTATTAGAATGAATATATATGTCTGATTCTGTTGTAGATCCTCGTCATCAAAAAAGAATGAAAATAATGCAAATGCTATTTGCTAGAGGTTTCAATGCAATAATTGGACAAGAGAAGATTGATCAGAGTGGTGCAAATCTAAATGCAGAATATGATCAAGTAATTGATCATATAATTGCTGAGAGTGAGCAGTTAGATAAACAAATTATTGAAGTAGCTCCAGAAAGACCAGTCTCAGAAATAAATAGAGTAGATCTAGCTATTTTAAGACAGATTCTTTTTGAATCAAAACACAAAGACACACCAAAAAAAGTATTAATTAATGAAGCAGTCGAACTTGCCAAAGAATTTGGAACAGAAAGTTCTCCCAAGTTCGTCAATGGAGTTTTAGGTAAACTGCTGATACAGGGGAATAATGACACTAAGTGATAGCCAAAAAGTAATTGACGCAGTCATCGAGGGGATTGCCGTTTTTTCCAATCTTGAAGCGCAAGAGATTGGTATGGACGATAATCTCGAAGAAGACCTGTTTCTTAATATTGAAACTGACTTACCTGCAATAATTGCTTGGGTTTCAAAAGATTTGCAGATTGAGTTGCCAAGAGAAATAATTTCTGATTTTATCAAAGAGGTAAAAAATGATCCTGAAGAAGCAAATGTATCATTATTGGTTGCATTATTTGAAGAAGAAGTTGAATTTAATTAACTATATGAAAGATATACTTAATGTTAGATCTAATTGGCTCATTTAAAAATAAAGAGCTATTAACCACCGCCTTGACTCATCGTAGTGCTCTTAATGAGCAGATTTCTCAGTCTCACGAAAGTAATGAGAGACTAGAATTTCTTGGGGATGCTGTTTTAGAGTTAGCTACGACTAGATTTCTTTTTGATAAACATCCCAATGATCAAGAAGGCTTACTGACTGCTTATAGGTCTGCTCTTGTTAAAACAGAAACTTTAGCAGAGATTGCTCTCAATATTGAACTAGGTCAAGAACTCTATATGAGTAAAGGTGAAGAAGCTACTGGCGGGAGAGCAAATATCGGTATCCTGGCTGATTCATTTGAAGCCTTGTTAGGAGCGATGTACTTAGATCAAGGTTATGATGCTGTCGTATCGTTCCTTGAAACTGTTCTTTTTCCTAAATTGTCGGAAATTAAAATTAAAAAATTGTATCGAGATGGAAAGAGTTTACTTCAAGAAGTTGTTCAAGCTGAAGGGAATGAAGCTCCCCAATATAAAGTAATTACTGCAGTTGGTCCTGACCACGACAAGGAATTTACTGTTGCTGTTTTTGTTTCTGATAAAGAAGTTGGGAGAGGGACTGGCAGAAGCAAACAACATGCACAACAATCTGCTGCCAGACAAGCACTTGAGAAGTATGACTTGGAGTGATAAAATACACTTCTATTGTAAATAGTCAAATAAGAAAAAATTAAAAAACCTATGCTTAAAGTAAAACTTGCCAGATTTGGTAAAAAAAATCAACCTCACTACCGTATTGTTGTCAATGAGGCTCGTGATAAAAGAGATGGTAGTTATGTTGCCTTAATTGGTCACTACGCACCTACTCAGACACCTAAACTTTTAGATGTAAATATTGAAGAATATGACAAGTGGATTGGTCAGGGCGCTCAGCCTACTGATACAGTTGCTGCTCTAGTCGAGAGATTTAAATCTGGAGATCCATTTCCAGCAAGGAAAAATGAGCTTTCAAAAAAAGCAAAAGCCAAGTTAGCTGAAGAAAATCAAGCAAAAGCAAATATAAAAGAGGAAGTGAAAGAAGCTCCTACAACTGCAGAGGTAACTGCTTAAGGATTAATAGTAATTTAGCTTAAAGGTTAGACATGAAAAACTTACTAGAATATTTACTTATTCACTTAGTAGATTATCCTGAAGATGTAATAGTTGAGGAAAATGAAACTGAAAGAGGTTTTGAATACTTGCTTAAAGTTAACCCAGAAGATATGGGCAGAGTCATCGGTAAACGAGGAGCTGTAATTGAGTCAATCAGATCAATTGCTAAGGTTAGGGCTGTCAAAGAAGGTATCAAAGTATTTATTAAACTTGAGGACTAACTGTCATAATTAAAAGATGATTATAACCCCATAGGGGGTTATTTTTTTTATATTGGTGATACTATATTTGGAAATAAGTTCTCTAATCCTCCGCCTTGTATTTCATACTGTTCATTCTGAGATGTATATGTGAAACTTTGAAGATTATCGATGATTTCTCTTTGTGAAACAGTCAATTCAGGTAATTTTGCGTCTACGTTCACACTTATACTCTTTGAAAAAAAGTAGCTAGTGATAGTGATTTTAGCTTCAAAGATTGTATCACTGGAATTTTTATTTAAACTATCAACTGAGGTTTCATTGAGTGTCATCGCTGTAATTGTGGTGAAAGGAGCTATTTTTTCAATTTCTGTAAAAAATTGATTTATATTACTAATTGTCCCCGTTACCGTTAGGTCTAAGAATAGAGTTTCGTAATTTACTTTTGTGGTTGTTTGTTTATTGCTCTTTCTTGTGCTTTCTCTGACGTCACCACTCTGTGTTGAAATTTTTCCGGGAGTTAGAGAGATATCATTAAATCTTACTTGTGACTGATTCCCCACAGTGTTTAAAGAAGTGAGCAGCTCTAACAAAGGTTTTTTTGAGGGAAGGGCTTGATTAATATTATTTAGGTTAGTGATAACTAGAGAATTGTCGGAATCAATTAGCTGAGCAACTTTTATTCTTAACTGAGCAAGTCTTTTATTTTCTTTAATTAAGTCACTGTATAAATTTGAAATAGAGCTTATCTGGGGTACCAATGAAACAAAAGTTAGGAGTAGTGACAGTAAAATTATAAAAATAGACCAGACCAAATACCTTCTGGTATTATAAATGTATCTAAGGTTATTTTGCTGATTTAGTGGTTTAATTTTTGATGTTTCTGCCATTATTTTTGAAGATCTGTTTCTGAGAGACTGAGAGTTATCGCCATATTATATCCACCCTTATCATTTCTGATTAGCTCGCTCTTATTGATATTTCCAAATTGTGCTTCGACTTCAGGATCAGACAGTTTTAAGAATACCTCTTCTAATACAAATATTGATTGAGATTGGAGCCTCAATGAGAGTATTCTTTCATTCGCTTCATAGTTAATATCTTTAATCAGTACCTCTGGGCCAAACACATTTGAGAAGTAGTTAATTGAAGCCTGTTTATCATACCTTTGCTCAAAGAGTTCAGATAGGATTTTAAGCTTTTCTGTAGCAATTACAATTGATTGTTCCACAGATTCTTTAGCTAGAACTTGTTTTTCCATGTCTATTTGCTTTTCCTGTGCATTTTTAACTTGAAATTTAAGAAAGAAATCGAGTCCCAATGTAATTAGAAAAGTAGCAATTAATATAGCAAAGGTAGTTGAAGCTATCTTAAAGATCTTAAAGTCATTTTTTTGATCTTTAGTTAGTTTTTTTCTTCTTCCTTGGATAAAATTAATTTCTTTGGGCATATGCTATAGTTCTCGATTTAAAAGTCCAACACAGACTGTCATTGCTGCATGGTTTGCTTCAGGAATATTTCCTGTGCTAGCGGCAAAAGGTGATGCCAAGAGAACTTCAGCTCCAAGAGTGTTAGCGATATGTGGAACTAGATTTGGAAGTTGAACCCCCCCTCCAGATAGTAATATTCTTTGGATTGTAGCAGTAGGATTTTGATTGATAAAAAACCTTGAGGCTTTTTGCATTGCATCAGTAAGTACGGTAACTGCTGGAAGAAGAGCCTGTTGAATTTTTCCTTGAAACTGTGATTCGTCTAAACCATACTGCCGCTTATATTGTTCTGCCTGGTTAGCATCAAGTCCAATTGTTCCTTGTAAAGCTTTAGTAAGTGTCTGCGAGCCACTCATATGGTTAAAAACAAAGGCAATTTCTCCTTGATGGACAACTGCAAGTGTCATTGTATTTGCTCCCATGTGGATGATCAGAGTAGTAGGATCTGCAGGAATAAATTGTAAGGATCTAACCACAGATAATATCTGTGTCTCGATAAGTGTTGGTTCAATACCAAGATAGTTGAAAGTCATGATAAATTTATCAACCAATGTTTTTCTTGTCCCTATTAGTAAAACCCGCATTTGCTCGTTAGGATTATTTTTAGGGGGACGATATAGAACTTTATACTCTAATGTTAATTCTTCAGGTGGAATTGGAATATATTGCTCAGCTTGCCAACCAATCGCTGATGATAACTCTGCATCTGAAAGTCTTGGCATACTAATAATTTTTGTAGAGATAATACTCTCAGGTAAAGATAGCCTTACATCAGCAGTTGCTAATTTATGATCAGAAATCAGGTTTCCGATTTCCTCAACAAGCTTCTCTGTTTGTGGATCATCAGTGGGTACAACAATCCCTGTTTTATTGAAGCTTTCTACAACCTTTTCAATAATAGGTTTTGTGCCAGGCTTTCCAGAGATGGCTTTTATAGTATATGTTCCAATATCGATAGCAAGGGCAGGCATAATATTTATTTTACAATTGTTGTTCCGCTAAATAGGGCATAGTCCATTATTGCTGGAGCAGCGTCTAGTGTTTTGTTTACTTCAACAGCTCTGGTCTCATTCCCTAAGTCATTTTTTGCCTGTGAACGAATATTATAAGCTTGAACTGGGAGTGTCCACCCGTCACCAGCAACTTGAATATGTGTATCATTATATACAGCCTTTATTCTAACAAAGAGGTCTCCAGCTAAAAGCGGGAGATTTACGGTTCTATAATAATCTCCGCTCCCAATTGATCCTAAAGTAAATCCATCAGATCTATTGCAAGCTCCATATGCATAATATCTTGCTCTAGTTGTACCTGCATCATCATAAAAGATAGAAATAATTAATGAAGCCGGATCTTGAGTATCACAATTTGTTTCTTTAGACCAATTAATATTAATATCTCTGGGAAATGTTAATCCACTTCCTATCCCTGAGTCATCAACATCAACTTTGACACTGACTCCTTCAAATAATCTAGTTTCTAAAATATTCTGTTTTGTAACTTCATAATCAACTGAGGTGTCAGTAATGGTATTAACTGTCCCAGTACTGGTTTGTCCATCAAAATTAAAGCTAGAAGATAGGGCATCTTCAATTCCAGCTTCAGCAGCATTAAAAACTCTTGCAGATTCTGACTGTTGAGTAGATAGAAAAAGATCCTCAGTGCTTCTTGAAGCGACAGAGAGTCCCATGGTAAGAAGTACTGTCATAGTAAGTAAAATAGCAATTCCTACTTGTCCTGATTGATTAGGCGAATTTTCTAGCATTATATCTATCATAAACAAAGTTTATAGAGATGACAATCTCTAAGTATGTTAAAATATCATCTTAAGTCTTAACATTTTTCATGATGTCAAAATGGCCCCATCGTCTATCGGTTAGGACACCAGGTTCTCATCCTGGGAAGCGGAGTTCGACTCTCCGTGGGGTCACAATTACTTACATAAAAAAACATGAAAGATAATGACTAACTCAAATTATGAGTATTTTTGACAATGAATCACAATTCTATAATTTTTTAAGAAAAGCCAGATTAGAAAAGAAAGACGGGGCTGATGCTGTTGGATTATTTGGTAGTCGTAGCCGTGGAGATCATGTTCCAGGAAAAAGTGACATAGATATAATGGTAGAAAAAAAAGTCTCAAAATGGGGTGAGTATACAATGCATGATAAGGATAATATTCATGTTGTGAGAGCTCCTAATAATATTGACGGGAATCATCCTAATGATCACGCATTGCGGAGGATGAGAGAACAAACAAGATGGGTGTGGAGAAGGAAATAATTGTTTCAATTACAGAGAAGTTCTTAATAAGGTCATCAGCTTTGAAATTTGTAAAATTTGGTAATAAAGTTTGATTTGATTAGAAACGATTTTAGTTTAGAATGATGCTAGAATTGTTTTCTAGATACAACGTCTGAGTTAATCAATTTGTTTAAACATTCATCAGAACATGTCCCTTGGTGCTTATCATCACAATCATTACAACAGATAAACAGACTTGGACAACCAATGACACTACAGTCAATGTATCTTGATACGTTTTGTTGACAGTGTTTACATTGGGCAATGTCAGTCGGGTTAACGGTATTTACTGGGATGTGTAATCTATCGTCAAAGATAAACATTTCACCTTCAAAGTGCTTTCCCCCAGTTTTCTCGCCATAGGTTTGAATGCCCCCATGCAGTTGTCTGACTTTTTTAAAGCCATTTTCTCTTAAGTAGGCAGATGCTTTCTCACATCTGATGCCACCAGTACAATAGGTGACAATATTTTTATCCTTATACTTCTCAATAGTTTTTGCAAAGGCAGGGAATTCTCTAAAGCAATCAATCGGAGGAGTGATAGCATTCTTAAATTTACCAATTTTTGCTTCATATAAGTTTCGAGCATCAAGAATGAGGAAGTCTTCATTTTCTTCGTAAAGATCGAGTAATTCTTCGGGCTCAATATAGAAGGCCTTGTTATCAAGCGAAACATCTTTACCAGTTTTTTTAATACCGAGAGTAACTATTTCTGGACGATATTTAACTTTCATCTTAGGAAATATTTGCTTATCCGAGTAGGACACTTTCCACTCCATGTCTGCAAACTCTGGTATAGCCATGGTCTGTGTGATGTACTCGTCAGCATCATTTTCCAGTCCGGCTATGGTGCCATTAATGCCTTCATTAGCTACAAGGATACGACCTTTTAGGTTTAGATCATTAGTAAGTACTTTTTGCCAGTTTAATATGTCTTGCGGGTCATCAAGACTCACATATTTATAATAGAGTAGGACTTTATATTTTTGAGACATATCTGATTGCTATTTGTTAATACCTAAATAATTTTCTGGAAAAACTTCTACCACTTATTATCTATCTCATAACTTCTAGCTTTGTATACAGATCTACCACTAGGTAGACGGAAGCTCTCGCTAATATCTAATTTTTTAGTTGTTGTAAACTCCCCTTCAAAGGAAATTTTTGCCCCTGCTTCAGTAGTTACATCTCCGTTATATAATTTTTTACCATCAATCTTAAATTCTTCTTGAACTGAAGAATGGTCATGTCCAATGATAAATCTGATTCCATTAGAAGTATATCTGACTTTAGAATAACATGGATAATCTTTACCAGTCCTAAACGATACTTCACTTCTATTTTTACTCGCTAAAACCACTCTATAGATTTTTGATCTAGGTTTAGTCATCCTAATATCAAAATTTTCAATTTCTGGATTATTTAAGTGATAGCGAAGCGCGAGCATTATTGCTCCTGAATGTGGCTGTAGGGTAATCATGTTTAGGATGTGTCAAAGGTAATAAGTCTTTCAAAGTATTATATCATCCATTAATTTTTCAAACATAGTTTGGTAAATGCTATAATATATTATATGTCATCAGAAAAAAATCTCGAGCGATTAGCTTCTAAAAAAAGAGGAGAAGTTAAAATAAGTGAAGAGCTTAATAACAATGAAATTAAGGAGATCGAGTCATATCTAAACGGATTAAATTTATTAACTGAAGATGAGATCAAAGACTTTATTAAAGGTCTTACTCAGCGACAGGCCCTTGAGTTATTGCAAACTGTTCATATGAAAAATAATCAGTGCAGTTTAGTTGTTTTAGATGATAAAGGTGCAAAAGCTGAAACAAATGTTAGAATTTCACAAGATACTAGAAAAGATAAAGCTAGGTATTTAGTTAATATGGATACTTCAAAGTCAGGAGGGGTTGGTCAAGTTCTCTATGGATATGATCTAAAGATGAGAAGAAGGGTCGGTATTAAGCGAATTCATCTTGATAATGTTGATGTAACTCAAACGGAAAGGTTAGGCTTAGAAGCTCGAGTCCAAGCAAATAATGAAAGTAATTCAATAGTAAAAGTCTATGATTTATTGACTTTTAAAAATTCCGCTGATCTTCAAGGTTTTGGAATGGTGATGCAATTTATGAATCCTACTGATTCTCCAACACTTGCTGAGTGGGTCTCTGAAAATAATTCTTTTGATACAGGATATGAAATCAATGGATTAAAAGCATTGCCTTCAGAGGAGATTAAAAAGTTACTGGCTGATGTAGTCAAGGTAATATCTTTTTTAGATCAAAAAGATATTCATCATTTTGATATTAAGCCAGAAAACATTTTTCATATTGAATCTGGAGAATATGTGATAACAGATTTCGGTTTAGCTAATAGTGTAATTGACCCAAGACTATCATTTGGAACTCCTCTATATATCTCACCAGAAAAGGCTTTGGCAAATGATCCGGGTGTTCAAGCTGATCTCTATTCATTAACTTTATCTATTTATGTTCTAATGCTTAGAAAGCATTTAGCAAAGGGTAAAGACGATATAGAGACTCTAGATTTAAGATTTAGAGATCAGGATGCAAAAATTCAGGATTATGAATTATTAAAAAAATACTGTCATGATCAAAACTTAGATTTATTTGAAGTTGAAAGGTTCTTTATTAAGGCTTTAAAGTTAGACCCAAGAAAGCGTTTTTCAAGCCCTGAAGCATATCTTGTTGCAGCTCTGAAAGCGTTTACTAAAATTAAGAAACATAAAAATGATAATAGGGTTCGCATTCCAAAAAAACCAGATTTATCAACAAATCAACAAGAAAAAACTATAGTAGATAGACCTGAAGAAATAACGATGGCAGATAGTCCTGAAGCAACAAAGAGAACTTCAAGATTAAAAAATATTTTAAGAAAATTTTTTAATTTTAATTAAAAATATTTGCTAGTTTACCAACGACCAACTGCTTCCTCATAATCCTTCTTCTCTGAAATGTCATACCAAATTCCTTGAAAGATAAAGGCTGATAGCTCTTTATTTTCTACTAATAGTGGAAAGATATCATCTTCTAAATTAGAAGGTTTATTTTTAGGAATAAAGTTTAATGCTTTGGTGTCAAAAACATAAACTCCGGTGTTAATAATGCTGATACCAACATTGGCACTAGATTTATCAAACTTAATAATTTTATTTCCCTGGAGTGATGCCATTCCATATTTCTTTTCACCTAATCTAGGTTTAACTCCAATGGTGACAATTGATTGTTCATTTTTGTGAAATTCAATAAAGTCAGATAGATTTAAATTGGTTAAAACATCCCCGTGTAAAACTACAAATGTTGAGCCGTTGATGTAGCCTTCTGCTTTTTTAATTGCTCCAGCTGTCCCAAGTGGATTCATTTCTTGAACGTATTGGATATTAATTCCAAGATGAGTCCCATCGCCGAAGATATCATAGATCTTGTTATTATCTTTGCCTCCACAAATAATAATCTGAGTAATGTCATGTGCTTTAAGATGATCAATAGTGATGGAGAGTAAGTAGCGATCATTAATCTTTTTTAAACATCGTTGATTTTTTTGAGATCCTCCAGTTAGAATGACTGCGGTTGAAACTTTTTTACCAAGGCTTTGCAATAAGAGATGTTCAATTGCTTGAGAACGGTTTCTAATTAATTGCTCATCAACTGTTGCATCGACATTTTTTAGCAATTCTTGAGAAAGGGTGATTGTAAGGCGGGTTTTCTTTTTCATTTTCCTTGTTTTGATTTACTACAATCATACTTTATCATACTTAGTGTTTATAATCTAATATATCCCATACTTTAGGAACTATTATGTAAGAAACTAAACCGCGGATTAGTTTAGTGTGACTTGTTTTTTGTTTTACAGAATCTTAGGAATAAATTAAAAAGCAGGATAGCAATACCCTGCTTTTAAGTTTAAGTTTTATATTGATTTAGAATGAGAAGAAATTTAGAAAACTACTCAAGCCACTAGTTTCAACTTCTGTTTGTGTAGTTTCACCTGTTAAATCATCAAGAACAACTTCTGTTTCTACCTCTCTATCAAATAGTCCTAAAAAACGTTTATTCTTCTTTCCTGGGGCTTTATATTTTACTGATCCGTCATCTGCAGTTTCAATTTCAACTTCAGTTTCATTATTTAAAAAGAAACCATTTTCTATCATTCTTTGAACAGCCTGGTCAGGTAAATGTTGCAGGATATGTTCTTGTCCAGAAGGTGTAACTAGAAGTATTTCTCCAGTTTCTTGATCATAGGAAAAGTTGGCTCCGTTCAGTTTAGCTTTAGTGTCTCGCGATTGAATTTCAAATTTATTTTCTTGCTCTGAGTCAGAAAGATCTCTTATTTCAATTCTTTCTTCGCTTCTTTCTTGTTTTTCTGCTTGAATCTTATTTGAGTATTCTCTGAAATCTACTTTTTTTTCCTCAATTTTAGATAATTTATCTCCTTCATTCAGATTTTTAATTTCTAATCTCGAAGAGAAGCTGTTCTTAAAATACTCATCTCTTTCTTCAGCACTGAGGTTTGATTTTGATGAAGCAGGATAACTTAGGTTAATTGTTTCTGCCTCAATCTCATCCTTATTCTCAAATTGGCTGGGTTGGATTGATCTTCTTTCAATTTTTAATTTATTATCTCCATCTTGTATCTCAACCTTATATCTACCATCATCCTCTGTCTTTAGTTCAATCTGTTTTTTTGCAGATGAATATAGTGTTTTAATTGGGGTAGATTTTCTAATTTCTGTCCTTTCTCTCTCGCGATCTCTTAAATCTTCTTGTTCATTCTGATCTTCAGTCTCTTTTTCTGCATCTTTATTTTCAACCTCATGCTCATCTCCACTGTCTTCTTGCTCTTTCTCTTCTCTATCATCATCTTTTCCTAAAACCTCACCTTGGTAAAATTTGACACTGCCATAGTCATCAACATATATTTCTAATGCCATGGCTTGTGGAGCAATCATTAATATTGTGACAAAAGCGAAGAGGGCAGCTTGGAAGATCCTTTTATTCATAGATTAATTTTTTTACTTATTAATAGTAACTATCAGTATAGCGCATGCTAAAATCATTGCTATAGTATGAAATTTGATAAATCAAGTGCTTTGCTATCTATTTTTTATTCATTAGGGCAAATTACCTTGGGTTTCCTGTTGCACCCTTATCAGACTATGCAAATGGTGGTTAAGGACCGCGTTTATAATTGGATGGTTTTGTTGCCAATGGCAACTTTATTTGGAATTATTTTAGCTTGGAAGAACTTATTTGTACCGGTTGTGAGAATGTTTTTCTCATGTAGTCAATCAGGTGTGGTGCTATGTGATTGGTTACCATTTATTTCAAAAATAGTTATTTTGTACAGCTGGCTCTGGCAAATATTATTACTTTATTTATTCTTTAGATTCTTTATTTTATTTAGCAGGAAATAGGCTAGTAATCCTATTAACAATACTTTGCGTATCAAGATTGTGTTTTTTGTATAGTTCTTCAATTGTCCCAGTTTCGCCAAACTGATTCTTCACTCCCAGGCGATAGATTCGAATAGGCTTAGCCTGAGCGAGGTATTCTGTAATAGATGAGCCTAACCCCCCAGCAATTTGATGTTCTTCAATGGTCACAATCAGCTGAGTATTCTGAGCAGCTTCAAGGATCACTTTTTTATCTAACGGTTTGATAGTTGGAAGATTTATCACACCAACTTTTAACCCATTTTGATTTAATTGCTGGGCAGCAGCAAGAGACTGGTGAATCATATTGCCAGTAGTAATGATGGTGCAATCACTTCCTTGGCTTAAGATTTGGGCTTTGCCAATGATAAAAGGTTGATCTGTATTTAAGATTGGGGTAGGTGTTTTAGACAGTCGTAAATAGCAAGGTCCAGTGATTTCTGCGATTTGAGTTACAGCATTCATGGCTTGCTGATAGTCAGAGGGGACAACCACAGTCATGTTGGGAAGGACTCTAGTGAGGGCAATATCTTCTAACGCTTGATGGCTTGCTCCATCTGGACCATTTGAAAAACCGGCATGGGTGCTAGCAATTTTAATGTTGAGATTTGAGATGCAAGCAAGTCTAATTTGTTCCCAATTTAAACCTGGTGAAAAGATGGCAAAACTAGTGGCAAATGGGATTTTCCCTCCAAGGGCTAAGCCAGCACTGATGCCCATCATATTTTGTTCTGCTACTCCGACTTGAAAATATCGCTTGGGAAATTCTTTTTTAAATATGTGAGTACGGGTAGATTCTTCCAGATCAGCATTAACCACTACAACATTATTATTAGTTTTTCCTATCTCAGCTAGTCCATCTCCTAACCCATCTCTAGTAGTTTTAAAGTCTGCTTGGTTCATAATTCTCTCAAGGCTCTTTGATAATCTTCTTTAGATAATTCTTTTCCATGCCAGATATAGTCATTTTCCATAAAAGAAACCCCTTTGCCTAGCGTTGTATGACAGATTATGGCAGTTGGGTGGAATTTATTTTTTTTTGCTTTTAGCGTTGCTTGGCTAATTTGATCAGTACTATGTCCATCTACTTCAAAAACAGTCCAACCAAATTGCCTAATTCTTCTTCCCAGGTCTCCCAGTGGTAGGATTTGCTTAGTCGTACCACTTAGTTGAGTCTTATTTCTATCAATGAGGATGGTTAAGTTATCAATTTTATTACTGCCTGCGTAGAGGAGTGCTTCCATCGTTTGGCCTTCTTGTTGTTCCCCATCACTCATGACACAGTAGACTTGGTTAGCTAAGTTATCTAATTTAAAGGAAAGAGCTAAGCCAATGGCTTGAGAGAGACCTTGCCCTAGTGGTCCACTACTATTTTCTACACCAGGTAAGCTCTGCCCCTTTTTATATTCTGGGTGTCCTTGTAGTCTTGAGCCAAATTTTCTCAGAGTTAATAATTCGCCCATCTCAAAGTAGCCGGCTTGAGCTAGCGTGGCATACCAGGCTGGACAAATATGACCTGCAGATAATAGGACCCTATCTCGCTCTGGGAGAGTCGGATTTTTGGGGTCATGATGAATAATATTGAAGTAAAGGGAAGTAAATATTTCAACACTTCCAAGGGAACCTCCAGGATGGCCAGAGCCAGCTTCGGCAAGCATCGCTAGAATATTCTCACGGATAGAACGAGTTTGGGCAGATAAATCTTTCACTAGTTAACTATAGCAAATTCCCCGATTACTGTTTAGCTGGTCTTTTATTCTGCGTAATATACAAGTTACCGGTTAAAGTCATCTTCAACTCTGACAATATCCTCCTCATTAGAGGGATTTTTAGGATCTGTATGGAGCCAGATCTCGGCAACAATTCCCCAGTTATTCAGACCCACCAACCGGTGTCTTTCACCAAGTTTAATATCAATAAAATCGTTATCTTGATATGCTTTGCCGGGAATCAAGTCGTCACTGTCATTGGTAACAATTTCTACCGGACCATCTAAGATGGTCCAGATTTCTCTACGGCGGTGATGGTATTGCCAAGACAGTCTTTTATGTGGGGCAACCAGGAGAATCTTAGGACTCATTTTTAAGGAGAAATCTAATTCTGGTAATTTAATGTGAGAGAAATATTCTTCAATGAATTTTTTTATTTGACCCTCATCGATCAGTAAATAGCCTCCCCACGGTTTTCCTAGATCTTTTCCTACTATATTAAATCCTTTTTCTTGTAAGTCGCTTTGGATTCTTTCAAACAGAGAATTATTTTTTTGCATATTGCCCAGAGATTATCAGAGAAAAAATATGAAGTAAAGTCATTGTCCTGGTCACATACATTTGAGACTTTGAGCTTGTCCTTTCTGCAATTGTACTAAATATTGTTGTGGTGTCATATAGTTAAGAGATTGATGTGGTCGAACAGTATTGTAATAGTTAACCCATTGTTTTAGTTTGGTATCAAATTGTTTTAGGTCGTATCTAGCGACATCAA
>Ga0210043_1000246_pt1 | contig 58729 bp, 67 predicted proteins | sample CryGeymet201501t_FD_183990 | JGI IMG/M metagenome (GOLD analysis project Ga0210043, IMG submission 183990) | Groundwater microbial communities from Crystal Geyser aquifers in Utah, USA - Crystal Geyser metaG 2015-01t (SPAdes) (version 2) | ecosystem: Environmental > Aquatic > Deep subsurface >... | reverse complement strand
GCTAACATATCGAGACCGTGAAAATAAATGGATTCGAAATAAAGCAGGAACAATTATTCCTGTTCAAAGAAAAGTTTCAAACTGGATTTTCTCAGTCAAAAAGAATTTACCTTTTTTGCCTGATTATATGATGGAAATGAACAACACCATCAACAGCGGTTTTGTTTACTTGTCACAGTTGCCGATACCAAGACGGCGTTTGATGGTCTTTGGTGTCAAAGGCGACCCAAAATCAAAGACCTTGACAAATGGAAAGCTTGACTACATGCAAGTCAGCTTCAAATTGCTTTACAATAGGAATGAGTTCAAAGTGAAATACCCCAACGCTGATATTGTTCAGCTTGATTACACACAAGTTCCATTATATGAGCGTGGACCAAACAACATTCAACAACCAGTTCGAGATTCAAAAGGTCGTCCACGCTTTGAAGTAGTCAAAACAAGAATACCAATTCTTGATGAAAACAAAGAAAAAAGAACAGAGCCTTGGCCGTTAGATGATCAAGGACGAGCTTTACCAGCCAATTATAGTTTCAATGATTTAATTGAACTTGAAGCTGAAATTTATGAAGAGAAATCCTTTTCTCTTTTGCCTTTAGATTAAACGGTTTGTCAAGATGTCAAGAAAATTATTATGGCTTGGTCACGCTCCCGATATTCCGCAAATCGGACGCTTACAATACGATGAAGATGTTGTTCTGACTGAAGGTGCTGATTTAACTTTCAAGTGCAATGGAAAAACCATTGTTGTTGAAGCTCCTGATGAGATTGAAGACTTACTTGAAAATGAATTAAGTGATTCAGGTGGTGTCAAAGCTTTACTTCAAGTCGCTGAAGCAGCTATCAACGGCTCAACAATCCCTGAATTCAGGGAACTAACAGCTAGTGTTATTCCATTCGATACAGTCACTGGAAAAAGCTATTACGCTCTTGATATCCAAGGACCGGACGGCGTGCCGTTCACTTTGACAATCACCAGTGGCAAGCCAAACATTGACATTGATATTCGGCGTGAAGGAACACCGGGCGTCAATGAATTTCAATCAATAGCTTTTTTGTCTGTTTTGACAGCGGGCGAATGGTTTATCAATTGGAACTTTTATGGTTCAGGAACAGGAACAGGAACAGGAACAGGTCAAGATTTCAATAATCGCTCTTTAGCTATCCCATTTGTATTCACAGCCGAAGATGTCAAGACTGCTTTAATCGGTGGGATTGATATTTTTGAAGAAGAAGACATTGAAGTAACAGGTTCAGGAAACGAAACATCACCTTTAATTATTGAGCTTAAAGGTGCATGGGCTGAAACAAATGTTGATTTATTATCTGTTGATGTCACAAGTCTTGTTACAGCAACACAAGAAGCTTTTACAGTTGAAGAAGTCATAACAGGTGGTGAAGGTGTTTCTGACTATATTTATTATTTGGCAATTCCAACTTGGGCATCAACAAACGATAGAACAGAAGTAAAAATTGGCGATGGCGATTGGATAACTGTCAATCACTATGATGAAGACGCAAATGGTGGTCTTGGTGGCTATGTTGAATTCATCGATTCATTAGCTCTACACCCATCAATTGGAGCGGATAACTATGAATTTCTTTCTTATGCTCCACGATCACAAACACTAATTCAACCAAACGAAGCTGGGAATGATCATGTTTACTATAACCCTGCTGACCAAAGTTTATTGTTTTTCAAATTGAAAAATGAACTATCAGGCTTAGATGTTCAAGTCCGAATGTATTCAGCAGCGTATGGTCAAACTTTAGAGGCGACTGTTGTCAATCCTAAATTTGAAGAAGTGTATTGGTATTTTCCACCAGATTACGAATCAGCAGGTGGTGGTGGTGACTCTACGCCAAACACTGATATGGGTGAACTTACATTATCTTGGGATACATTTTCAGCAACACAAACAACGCCTTGGGGTTGGATTATAGACCCTTATTTTACTTTATTTGGTATGACTGACGGCATGGGTGATTACCCATTTAGAGAAAATACAGGTGGTTATTCTCAAAAAATGCGAACAACACCTTATCAGGGGTGGTTTTGGTACAACGGTGATGAAACATCATCAGGAACAACTTTTGTTGGTGGTTTGGTCATTATCAATTCAGACACTAACCCGGCGACGAATTTAAGCCCAAGCATTCTATCTTCAACACACGAAAGCTCAGCAACATATGCCGAAGCAATTGACGGTTCATCAGATGCCTATAACAACGGTGTTTGGATGAAAATTCAAGATGCAGGTTCATCATCAACATCAAATGATGTGCAATCAATTTGGACAGCAGCAACTGAAGGTCTGTTTTCAATTATCTACACAAATGGATCGTCAACACTGCAAACAACTTTAATGAATATCGGCTCAACGGCTTCTATTGTCGAACAAAGAATAAACGACGTTTTAGGCGTTGACTATGTTTCAGTTTCGGGATTAGGAACTGAAATTAACCCTTACATTATTAGATTCAATGGTCCTTACTCAATTGGTATTGACCATGAGTTACTTCAAGTCAGTGGTGTTGGAATCCTAATTGAAACTGTTCAAGATGGCTCGCCACCATTAGGTGATATTTGGGGAATTTATGTTGAAGACGATGCTACTGGTGGTGACATAGCTTTCACATTTCAAGGGCGAAAAACACCTTATTTTGATTACACTGTCGAAGACGATGGTGATACATTCAAAGCAGCACTTGAAGCTATGTCACCGGGCAATTTTGTAGGTTCATTTACTTTATCAGGAAACGGCACTTTTGAAGACCCTTGGATTCTTGAAAACGTCGATCAAGATTATCTTGGTGTGCATTATGTTCTTCGTGGCGAAAATGATCAGCTTGAAGGGCCAAATACAGCGTTCACTTATACGCCTGAATATCAAGTTCCAACCGGCAAACATTGGATTGACAACCCTATCAACTGGCGAAACATTGCAACTCAAGAAACAGAAACCTTACCTGTTGACGGTGATGAGATTTTCCTTGAAGTTGGTTCAGCAAATAACTCAATAAAGTATGGCGACATTTCAGACGTCTTGCTTTGGCGATTTCACCACGATAATTTATTCAGTGGTGAAATGGGATTACCAGAAATCAATCAAAACGGTTATGTCGAATATCGAAATCGTGAAATCACACTCAATTTTGGAGATCACGACCAAAGCTTTGAAGACCCAAATATCGTTATTGGTAAAGGTCAAGGTTCATCAAGTGGCTTGATGCGTCTCAATACTGAATCAAGTGAGGTCCATATTCGTGTTGAGAGAACAGCAGGACCAACTGAAGCAGGAAGACCTGCTTTCAACTGGCGTGGTGTTCTGGCTGGAACAGGCACGATTGACGATTATCTAAACACTCTTCAAGTCATTGATGGTTCAGTTGGCGTTGCTATGTTTGCAGGAACACAAGCTGAATTGAAAAAAATCTTCCAACGTGGTGGGAACGTCAGACTTGCTAACGGCTGTAAAATTGGTCTTGGCGGTTATGACAGAATTGGTGGAGAATCATCAGGGCGTTACAGAATTGGTTCTGACCTTGTCCCTGTTATTCTTGGCGGCTAAATTCCAACTTCATTCCATCCAGAAAAACACCGAAATTGAAAGTTAAGTTAGATGACTATTGGTGGATTCGATCAAGGGACGCGAGAACAGATCGTTGACGTGGTTGCCACGATCCAAAATTCCGCGTCTCTTGGCGATTCTGCTAACGTACCAGCAGCACAAGCACCTATTGGTTCACTTTCACGCTTCATGCTATTAGGCGATTTAGGGCATAATGAGATTGGTTCGGCAAGGCGATTAGCTGCTGAAAAAGTTGACGGTGACGATGAAGGTGAATCAGTTTCTGGTCAACTGACAAGTCAGCAAGCCAAGCCTCAAGTTTTGCGTTGGCGTATGACTGGCGAAGTTGTCACGATTATCAATTGTGATATTACTTTTCATAATTTCTTACCTCTAGGTTCTCACGTTAATGCAATTAAATCGGCTCAAGGTTGGGCAATCATTTCAAACATGCTTGCTGTTCAAGCTATGGCAAAAGAGTTTGATGAAAACTTTCCAAATGGACCATTTTCTTATGCTATTTTTCGATCAGGAACAGCGTTCGCTTCAACAAGTAAAAATTTTGGATCAAGTGGTTTAATTGCTTATGAACCACCTTGGGATAAGGAAGCTACTTTTTTAGGCTCATCACGAATCGATGAACAAGAAAACGATCCTTTACGTGGCGGTTATTTTGTAACCGACTCGACAATTCCCAACAAAGATATGTTTGATTATGACCCTATCACTGGTCCAAGTAGTGATGATCTTGATCAGCTTAACTACCCAAGAGAAGATGTAAATCGATGGCGTGCTGACGTTGATGAACCACAAGACAGTAATGGAAACCCTGATTTAGCTCCCGGCTCTGAAGCTGGAATGTTTCGCAAAAAAGCACCACAATTTTTGCCTTGTTCATCAGTTTCAAATCAACCTTTGGTTTGCACTTATGAACCCGCAATTGCTGATGAATATCCTGAAGCTGTTGAAGAATTTCTTGGTCATCGCAATGAAGATGGCGATTTCATTGAAACACCAAGTTCAGGGCAACTCTGGTCACCGGGAAAAAATTGTAAGCTAAATCGAAACGCTGTTGCTCTTGAACTGTTTTGGTGGGAATATCAAAGCCCTGATCCAACATGTAAAACAATCACAGTTCAAGAACCAAATCCTGATTATGACCCTGACAATCCAATTTGTTCGGATAGTCAAGGTTCCCTTTACGATCCATCGAATGACATTTGTAAATCAACATTACCTGTTGATAAAGACGTTTGGGTTTTTAATTGCGAAAATAGAGACCCAATGTTTATTTATGACGAAGAAGGCGAACGCATTCTTTGTTCAGACACAAAGCCTGACCGACGTTCTACTTTTTTTGTAGCTCCTGAATACTGGTGGGCGTATGGTAACTGGAATTTTTCTTACTGGTATGATGCTTATGCTTGGTCATACCCTTGGAACTATAACAGGGCAGTTGGTGCTGATTGGAATTATGGTTATGGTTATTATGGACGTGGCTATAATTGGCGTAATGGCGGCTACGCTTGGGGACCGTGGGGAAACTGGTATTTCTATCGAAATTTCTTCAACGGAAAACCACCAACAAAAGACAAATTAGAAGAGCTTGCAGCGGTCGAATATCCTGATATTCCTTGTGGTGAAATCACACAAAGAAAGCGTCACAGCTTTATGGTTTGGGAATGGGGTTGGGGAATTGAAGGCGATTCAGATATTGTCAACAGCCAAGGTGAACCAACAACAATTTTTCGTGGCGGTCCATTACAATATAAAACTGATTTAATCTCTGATGTGCCAACTGGTGGAATTTTAGCTTCAGAACCACCTGATCCTTCTAACTAATTCAAATCGTCAAGACTTGACTTGGTCTTGACCATGACTAAGCAACCACAAGATGAATAAGAATTTGACGGTTATCGTCACTTGCCACAATTACGGTCTGTATCTTCGCGACTGTTTGAAATCTTTAGATCAATCAATTCTAAAGCCTGCTGAAGTTGTCATTGTTTTCGACAACTGTTCTGATTTTTCCGAATCAGTTGGAACAAATTACACTTGGAAATCAAAAAGTATCAAAGTCAAATTTGCACACATCAATGCAGCAAACGCTTTCTTAGCGAGACGAGCGGGATTCAAACAAGCAACATCAGAATTTGTTTGCTTTGTTGATGCTGACGATATGGTTGATGATGACTATTTCCAAACACTAATGGAAAAAGCTGGTCCTTCAACCATCGTAACAGGGGAAGCATGGAGTTTTGGTTCTTTTGGCGGTGGACATTGGGAGCCTCAACCATTTCCAAACGGTGTTCGTGACCCGAATACAAATCAATTACTTCATCACGATGTGATTCCAGCATCTATAGCAACTCGAAAAGCATTTATTGAGTCAAGAGTATTTTCAAACTTTAATTGTGCTGCTTTGAATCAAGAAGATTGGTCAATGTGGGCACAAGTTTCTAAACGAAACAAAATTATCAAAACTGATGGTCATTTGTTTTATAGACAGCACGAAAATAACAAATCACTTTCTAATAGAAGCCCAAACCATGACACGCCAAGAAGTTTACGTGGCATTCAAACTGTTGCTGATTTAGCTGAAGCTGAAATTGTTTGGGTTGCTAACGAATTTGATATGAAAGGTGGTCTTGCAATCTCAATGTCAAGCCTTGCTAAGTATTGCAAAAAACTACGCTGGCATTTGCTCTATTTACAAAGCTCTTTTTCTGTTCCTGAAGCAGTTTGCAAAGCTTTTGACGGGCGTGTCGAAACAATTCACCCATCAAAAAATTTGACTCACGAAATTGATTCACGAAATTTTGATTTTGCGTGTTTGACAAGAAATCACGATTTGGATTATTCCAAACTGAAAACAAAAACAATCGCAAGACTATCAACAATGGATTCTGAAGGCTTAGCAAACAGACCACACAACAAAATTATTGGAATCAGCGAAGCTTGCCGTGATATTGTTCCAAAGTCAAAACGACGAAAAATGACTATCATCCCTAATGGTGTAGACTTTAGCCGATTTGATTTTGAAGCATCAAAAACAGAAGCTAGAAGAAGATTCAATCTTGAGAAAAAAATAGCAGTCGGCTTTTGCGGGCGAATCCATCCAGAAAAACGGCTTTCAGAGTTGTTGGCTGTTCTGGATGGAATGCCTGAAAACTATGTTCCTGTTATCTGCTCTAAATCAAATAATCCTTCATTGCGTGAAATTCATAAAAATGCTGTTTGGCTGAACCACGAACAGCTAACAGACTTCTATCGAGCAATTAACGTCTTGGTTATCCCATCAAAGTCAGAGACAGGGCCGAATACGGCTCTTGAAGCTATGGTTTTTGGTGTTCCTGTTGTAGCAACAAAAGTTGGTTTATTGAATGACATTCAAGCGATGTTTGGTGATGAAGCGTTTATTGAAATTCAGAACAATGACAAGCTTGAAGATGTTGCTTCAGCAATACGAAAAGCATTGACAATGCCCTGCAAGAATTGTAGTGAAGACAATGTTGATTTAATTTTGAATAATTTCACAGCTTATCGAATGGCTTCAGCTTGGGACGCTTTAATATGAATTGGGCATACGCTGTAACAACATATACAGGACGAAGTACAACCTTATTAGCTAGGACAAATGAAAGTCTTTTATCAGGCGGTTTTATTGACCCAATTCTTTTCATTGATGGTTGTAATTCTAAAGATGATCAAGACGACTATTTGGGGTTTAATAATCAAAAAGTTTTCAGATCAGGAACGGTTGGTTGTTATGGAAATTGGATTTTAACGCTTTGGGAATTGTATATTCGAAACCCTAAAGCTGAACGCTTTATCATCTTTCAAGATGACATTGTTTCTGTAAAAAATCTTCGTCAATATCTTGAAGCTGTTCCTGTCCCTGATCAATTTAGAGCAGGCAAAGCTTATTTGAATTTGTACACGGCTCAATGCAATGAACGCTTTATTGAAGTTGAGCGTGCTGACGGCAATACTGGAAAAATGATTAGCAAAAAAGGGTGGTTCAATTCCGACTGCTTAGGACGTGGTGCATTAGCTTTGATGTTTCACGAATCAGCAATGCCAAATCTTATGAGTGGTTTTAACATGGCTCATAGGATTCGAGATTATAGCCAAGGACACCGTTCAATTGATGGTGCTGTAATGCAATGCCACAAGAATCAAAAACTGACACGATTCGAGTATTGCCACAATCCAAGTTTGATCAATCACACTGGTTTACGGTCCACAATTGGAAATGCTGCGAACGTCACAGCACCTACATTTCCGGGAGAAGACGTTGACGCTATGACATTTCTTCGTGATACTGCAAGACCAGTAAGGACCATAAAGACTTAAAGCAGTAAGGCAACCACCAATGAAGTTTGAAGAAGCACTATCAAAAATGGTAGCTCCCGGAACTAAACGACCCGGTAAATGGCGTCAAGGTGTTATTCAAATTTGGACAACACGAACGTGTGACAAGTCTTGTTTTGGTTGTACACAATCAAGTCAACTCAGTGGCGGGAAGCAACAAGGGTTTATTTCTCCTGAAGTTTTCGAAGCGAATGTTCGAAGTCTTGGGTTTGGTTCCGACGATGAAGAACCTTATTTTGGCGTGGTCGGTGTCTTTGGTGGGAATCCAGCACTTCATCCAGAATTCGAAACGCTTTGTGAAATTCTGAAAAGTCTTGTTCCATTTGAGCAACGTGGACTCTGGTGCAACAAACCTTTCGGCAAAACGCAAATAATGCGTGAAACTTTCAATCCTAAAGTCAGTAATCTGAATGTTCATCTTGATCAAAAGGCTTTTGACGAATTCAAAGCTGGTTGGCCTGAAGCAAATGTTGTTGGATTGAATAGTGATTCGCGGCATTCACCAGTTCTTATTTCAGCAGAAGACTTAGAAGACGTCACACCTTCTGAGTTATGGGAAGCTGTTAGTGATTGTGACATCAATCAACACTGGTCAGCCATGCTTGGTCAAGTGATGATCAACAATAAACCTGAACCAAGAGCTTGGTTTTGTGAAATCGCTGGAATGCAAGATATGCTTGCTAATTTCCATAATTCAGATTACGAACCAAGTGGTATCGACCCGCGTGAACGCTTCCTTCTTGAAACAACTGATGAAACTAATGACACTTGGCGAACACATAGACTTGCTCGCTGGTGGGAAATGCCAGTTGATTTTTTTCAAGAACAGGTAAGAAGACATTGTTCAAATTGCGGCGTTCCTTTTCGTGGCAAAGGTGAATTGAGTCAGAATGCTGAAGGTGTTGAAAGATTCTCGACACATTGGGGTTTTGTGGCAACAGGACAAAAAAAACCAAATCGAAAAACTGAAGTTGTTTCAAATCTTGTTCAATTACAAAGCAACGCTTTTTCAACAGTTGTTGATTATATCGGTAATGGAAATAAAAAATGACATTGTTGAAAAAGCACCAGACACCAAAGCTGACAATTGGAATGCCAGCACTTTCTACAAGAGATTGGCAGATAATAGCTAACCAAGTCAAAACCCAAATTAAGCGTTTGTCAAATCCCAATGATGTTGAGTTTTTGGTTGAGTTAGACAATGGAAAAGCAACCAGTGGTTCAAAGCGAAATTTGATCATGGCGAAAGCATCAGGTCAATACATCGCTTTCATTGATGACGATGATCAATTGTCTGACAATTACCTTTCTGAAATTATGAAAGCTATTCAAGACGGTCCTGATGTTGTGACTTTTAATTTGAAGCTGACAAAGCTTCAGAAACCAAAGCACCAACATAATCGGATTGAGATTTGGAAATTTGGAAACAATGAACAGCAAAGAACACGCGGCATAATGACAATGAATCATCTTTGTGCTTGGCGGTTCGACCTTGCTCGTTTGGTCGCATGGTCTGATGAGCTTGGAAATTACGACGACCATCTTTGGTTTGAACCTTTGTTTCGTGCTGGTGTTGTCGAAACAACAAAACACGTTAATCAAGTCCTTTACAATTATTTTTATCACTCTGAAATAACGGCTAATCAAGTCAGCGAAAAGATTCAATACCGAAAAGAGTATATCAAAGACGGCCTTCGTTGCTGGAAAACTGATGGGCGTTTTGGCTTACCTGAAATCTATATTGAAGTCAGTGAATTAGTCAGACCAAAAATAATAAATTCAAATTTAGAAACTCATGTTTGGGTTCGAGACAAAGAAAATCGAATTTCTTCAATTCAAATCGACATATTAGGCGAACCGTTTCACATCATTAGAAACAATTAAAGCGAACAAAATGAACATGCCACTTTTCGAACGTCAAGCTAATAAAAACAATGTTTTTGTGACGGGGACCGGACGTTGTGGTTCAGTCGCTTTTCGTCTTGCGTGTACACACGCGAAAAATTTTACAACAGGTCACGAGACAAAAAGCGGAAATCTGCTTTACCCTGACAACCATATTGAAATCAACTCACACTTCAGAAATTGCATACCACACTTGGCGAAGATGTATCCCAAAGCCAAGTTCATTCATTTAAGAAGAAAAGTTTCTGATTGTGTCCCAAGCTTGGCATTGTTGGGTCATGGTGAAGTCATGCAAAATTATCTAAAATTGCATTCTTCAGTCATGCTAACTGACGCACCTTCTGACGTTGCTTGGTCATACTATCAATTTGAATCAGCAATGATTGAAGCTTGTCTTGCCCAATGCGTGCCCGAAAAAAACCAAAGAGTTGTTTGGCTTGACGGTCTGATTGACCCGGCAACAAACGCTTGGCGTCAATGTTGGGATTGGTGCGGCTTTGAAGGAAACTTTGAAGCATCACAAGAAGTTTGGAAAACGAAACACAACAGTGGTGAAGCTAGAGGTGAAAAATAATGCAGTCAGTTACTGTTTGCGTTGATTTTTCTGATTATCTTTCAAGAATGCTTCCTTGGAATCGACACCATTTTTCAAAGATGTGGGTTGTCACTCATCCAGAAGACCGAAAAACAATTAAGGTCTGTCAGCGTCTTAGAATTGATTTTATTAAAACTGATTTGTTCTACGCTGATAATGCGAGTTTTAACAAATACAGATCATTAGAATATGCGTTTGATATTATTGGTCGTCACGGTTGGTTTTGCCTTTTAGATGCCGACACTATTTGGCCAAAAAATTTGCAAGGTTGGAAACCTGAAATTGGAAAATTTTATGTTCCACATCGGCGTATGTGTCCACATGACACGACTTCTGAGAATTGGGTTGTTCCTGCTGAAGAACAATGGGAAACTTGGCAACGCTGGCGAGTTCCCGAATTCAGTGGTTATAGCCAGATTTTCAACGCTGATGATCCTGTTCTTGGTCAAGCACCTTGGCACGAATTAGATTGGTCACATGCTGGTGGTGGTGATTCTTATTTTCAGGCAAAATGGCCTGAAGAAGCTAAAATTCGGCCACCTTGGGAAGTTTTGCACATGGGCGAAGCTTCAACCCATTGGGCGGGGCGTGGCAATACGAAGAAATTACAAGAGTTTATGAGTTCAAGACGGGCGAAAATGCGTCAGAATCCATCACTTGGCCGACGTGACCCAAAACACTACGAAGCTGAAAAAATCATTCTAGGCTCAAATCAGCCTGATTGTTCATTGATTAAAAAGCTTTCTAAACCTGACCTTTCAGAATTAGCCATCGTCACAACACATTTCAACTCTCAAAAATACAAACTACCTGTTCAAAATTACACTACATGGTTTGAAAGTTTAGACGATCTTCAAAAGAACTTGATCACAATCGAACTTTCGTTTGATGGTGAATTTGAAATCGAGAGTGAAAATCAAATACGAATTCACGGCAGCAAAAAAAATAAAGTTTGGCAAAAAGAAGCTCTATTTAATCATGCGGTTCGCCAACTTCCAAAACATATCAAATATGTTGCTTGGATTGATCACGATTTAATTTTTGAAAACAAAGACTACATAAATCAAGCCTTGTCAATGCTTGCTGAAAATTACGATGTTGTACAACTTTTTGATACTTTTAGACAGATCACAAAAACAGGCGGTTTTGGTTTAAGAAGAAATGGAACAGTTGCAGCAACACAAATAGGCTTAACTGAAGACGGTCCTGTTGCTCCCGGTGGTGCATGGATGGCACGACGAAACTATCTTGAAGCTATTGGTGGTCTTTACTGTTACGATCCTGTAGGTGGTGCTGATCAACTAGCTTGTGAAGCGTGGCTTGGCGTACCACCTAAATCACTTCAAAAACACACTGAACCAGTTAGACGCTTTGCTTTGAAATGGCGTCAACAAGCTATTGAGAAAATGCAAGGTGAATGTGGCTTTGTTCCCGGATTGATTAACCATCTTTATCATGGAACACGAGAAAACAGGCAATACTATGACAGAACCTTGATTCTGTCTAAGCATAGTTTTGACCCTGCAATTGATGTCAAATTGAATTATTCAGGACTTCTTGAATGGGCAACTAACAAACCTGAACTTCATCAAGAAACTGAAGAATACTTTGCAAGTCGCTGTGAAGACTCATAAAGCTTTGACAAAAAAAACCCTGATGTCCGTCGAAACAAACATCAGGTAAAGGCAAAACTCAATCACTCAAAGCTAATCAATCACTCTAAAGCTGTCAAGCTGGACGACCCGGACCCGGTTTCGTTGGCAACCTATTGGTTAAGTTTTCAGGTAAGTAAGCTGCAAGAGCATCCTGAACAAGTTCAGAGCGTGACCTGTAACCTTGATCAACCCAAAACGAATCTACCACTTCAAGCCAACCGGGTGGATAAACAGTCTGAACACGATCAGATTTTCGACCATCAGAAAGTGGTTTCCGATCAGATTTCTTTATTGGTGTTCTTGCCATGAGTTTTGCCTTTCATAAATCATGTTTGAATAGTATTGACAATTTACAGACCCGTCAAGGCTTCTCCTTTTCAAATCCGACCAACCCCGATTCCATCCAGAAAATTTCATTTTCGATTTTCTGGATGGAATTAACTTAAAGTGCTGTCCAGTCTGATCGATAATCGACCCAATGGCGGACGGCTTGAATCACTAAGCTTTCAATATCAAATTGCTTTACAATTTCTCTGAAGTTCTTGACTCGATAGATTTTTTGAGATTCGTTTGCTTTTCTCACAATTTCAAAGACTTCAAGGTCTTGATCAAAACGGCATTGAAAAAGTGCTGATCGAAAAACAAAATAGAAGCCAAGACCGTTAGGCCAGACAGCAATTTGAGTCACTTTCATTTCAGGGGTTGTGATTGATTTCAAAGCAGTTGGTTGTAGTCTCGTAGTCATTATTTTTCTTTCGAAGATGTATTTAAGAGGTGTTAGCGAAGTTTTGAGATTTCTGAACTGTCTAACCACTGACCGTTCTCAAGAATATAAAGAATTCCACCACCTGATGAACGCCGGATTTCAATAATTCGGCTTGAAGAATCCCCATGTCGGTGTCCTAAATTGATCGAAACACGTTCACCAAGCTTAAATTTTATTGTTTCGGTTTGCATTGTTTTTGCCTTTGTTTTGTTTCTGATATACCTATTATATCGTAAGCTTTGACAACTGTCAACACTATTTAGCTAAGCTTTGACAGATTTTTTCGGAAAATCATCTACCTGTTCACCTGTTCACAATACTCGTATAGGTGCGTGGGTAGGTAATATCAAACACTCTTGAGTAATTAAAATTAAATTAAGAATAAGGAATTGAGATATTACCTACCCCCGCACTAACACGAGTATTATGAACAGATGTTCACAAGCCTTGACAAAGCACTGCGAAGCTTTGGGCAACTTCAAAATTGGATTTCAACCTATTGGTTGCTGAAGAAACAGAAGCTTGACAGCGGTGAGCAGCGTCAGTAAGCTTTGACGTGTGCCACACCTTCAACAAGAAATTTCAAAGCAATGGCTACCAAAAAGAAACCAGCGACAAAGAAAAAAGCAGCACCAAAAAAGAAAGCTGCTCCCAAGAAAAAAACTGTGAAACGAAAAACACCAACAAAAAAGAAACCCACCAAAAGAAAACCAGCTAAAAAGAAACCTGTTGTTGAGCAGGCTGAACGTGAATTGAAAATTGAAAAACCTTCAAAGCCATTTGGTGAAGGCTATGTTCCAATTGAAAGCCGACCTTTAACAAAACACGGCAACAGACAACGAAACGACCGCTTGCCAAGAAACCTTTGCAAATGTGGTTGTGGCACACCTTGTATGAAAGAATTTGCAAACGGACACAATCGAGCTTTTAACGGAAAAGTTCGAGCGATGTTCGAAAAGAGAATTACAAAAACAGAAGTCAAAAAATTAGTAGGCAATGAAGCCTTCAAAGAATATGACAAAGCATTGAAAGCTTACGCTAAGCTTCACGGAACGGCGTAACGCTTCCATCCAGAAAAATGAAATTTGAATGTCGTCAAATTCAATCACTGAATCTGAATTTTGCAACTCACTTGATTTGCAAAACAATGTTGACTTTAGTCAAACCATTCGTTGGGATTACAAACTAATTCCAATGTGGTTAATTGAAAAATACAGTGACTCATTAGTTGGACGTCCAATCAAGTTTTTCTATGACAAGCGTGATGGAACTTCGAACAGTCTGACTATTCGAAAAGGTTGGTTTCAAAAAATTGAAACTGAAAAGTCATTGATGTGGGTTGAAGTTCCAAAAGCAAAAAGACCTAAGTCGTTTCGCTCTGATCGTGTCTTATATTTTTTTCTTGGTTATTGATGAGCTTGACGAAACAACAAAAATTGAAAGCTCTTCTGACTGGTGTGAGTGGTATTCAAAAGCGAAAGCCATTTACACATCAGTTAGAAGGTATTTCTTGGGCTGCTCCACTTGATCAAGTTGGCTTATTTTGGGAAATGCGTTTAGGGAAGTCGTTAGTTATTATTCGTTGGGCAGAAGCAAAAGGTGGTTTTCCAATCGTTATCATTTGCCCGCGTGATACGATTGAAACATGGCAAGAAGAACTTGCTGAAGAAGGACACGTTGAAGGTGTTGAAATTGTTACTGGTTGGTCAAAGCAGCCATCAAGAACAACAAAATGGGTTTTAACTTCTTACGAATCATTTCGCGAAAATCCAAATCTTTACAATTTTCCTTGGTTCACCATGATTCTGGATGAGTCAACAGCGATTAAAAACCCAAAGGCATCAATCACAAAACGCATTCTTGCAACAACGAAACGTGTTCCGTATCGGGCATGTTTAGCTGGACATCCAGCACCTGAATCGATTCTTGAATACATACCACAAGCCTTGTTTCTGAAAGGGAAAATTCGGGGTTGTAAATCGTTTTGGAATTATCGCTCTAAGTATTGTGAACCAGATTTCAGTGGCTACAACTACCAGCCAAAACGTGGAGAAACTGAAAAACTGCTTACTGATCTATCTTCTTTCAGTTTTCCATTGACGCGAAAACAAGCCGGTTTGACTTCTGAAATGTTACTGACTTCAAGGCGTGTCGATATGCCTGAAAAATATCGTGAAATGTATGACAATGTGGAACAGTTTTATGAATTACCTGATGGAACTGAAACAAAATTTATACCATCAATGACAACTTGGTTAGCTCGTTTAAGTGGTGGTCTTCATCCAGTTTGTCAAAACGATTTCAAAGTTAAAGCATTACAGAATTTGCTGAACACTGATTTGAAGAATCAGCAAGTCGTTATTTGGGCAAGTTTTCAAAGTGAAATCGAATACTTGACAGAGCTTTTGAATTCGAAGCGAAAAAAAGCTGACGCAATTCATGGAAAGGTAAAACCTTCAGAACGACAACAGATCAATAATCGATTCCAACAAGGCAAGCTTGATTATCTAGTGTGTCAACCTAAGTGTGCTAGATTTGGAAGAAACTTTTCAGCAGCAGATGCTTCCATTTACTTCAGCTTACCGCGTGATTTGTTGTCATACCTTCAAAGTCGTGATAGAGTCGTACACCCGAAAAAAACAAAATCAACTCTTGCGGTCCATCTTCTAACTCGTGACAGTCTTGATGAAGATATTTATGTTGCGTTAAAAATGAAAAAGAATTCTTCAGCGTCTATAAAATCGTTAATCAATCAAGCTTCAAGGCGGCGTCTCGCTGCTAAGTTGCTCCAACCAGAACCCCGAAAGGTTAAAAGTTATGAATACCAACTTGAGTCGTGAAGAACGTGAGAACGCTGCAAAATTGAGCTATGACAATGGCTCAAACATCGTTGAAAAAGCCGAACTTCAATACAAAGAAATGTTGATTGATGAAGTTGAAGGTGGTTCCGTCACTTTAATTGATGCTATGGGTGATGATTACGCGGTCACACAAGCGGCTCGCGTTTCTTATGGGAATGATCGAAACGAAATTCCACCTGCTGATGATCAAAAGTTAATCAGGTATTTATTTCGTCACCGCCACACTACACCATTTGAAATGTGTGAATTAAAAATTCGTGTTCGTTGTCCAATGGACTTATGGCGTCAATGGATTCGCCATAGAACCGCAAGTGTAAATGAGTATTCAACACGCTATGTACCTGCTATCGATGATCGTCAGACAACACCTGAAGAAGCTTGGCGACTACAAGCTAGAAACAATAAACAAGGATCATCAGGTTTACTTGAAGAGTGGCCTGAAGGTTATCGAAACATTGCTTTTGGTGGTGCTGGTTATGTGATTGAGACACCTGATAAACAGAAAATTCCAAGTAAAGCCGGTGAAACTCCCGGTCAATATCTATCACGGCGTGAACGCGAATTCCACAAACAAGCTCAAGAACTTTATCAAGAACGTCTTGCTCTTGGCGTCGCTCGCGAACAAGCGAGAAAAGACCTTCCACTTTCAACATTCACTGAAGCTTATTGGAAATGCAACCTTCATAACTGTTTGCATTTTTTAGGCTTGAGAATGGACTCTCACGCTCAACTTGAGATTCGAGCGTTTGCCAACATGATTGGAAATGAAATCATTGCAAAGCTTTATCCAACTGTTTGGAAAGCTTTTGAAATGTACCGTCGAAACGCTTTGTTTTTGACTGAACTTGATTTGCAAGTTATGGCTGATCTTTCAGCTAGAAACGATGACGGTGAAATTACGCTTCCTATTCCTGAATCAGAGTTTCCTGAAGATTCTTGGCCTGTCTTGATGCAAGGAACCAGAAATCGAGAACGTGACGAATGTTTGGAAAAACTGAAAAGAATTCGATTTGTCGATTGACAAAGCTGTCAAAGCTTGTCTAATATGCTTTGACTTAGCCAAGACCATGACTAAGTAGAAAGGTAAAACAATATGACTGAAGAAGCAAAACTTGTTCAAAAAATACGCACAAAATGCCCAAATCCTGATTGTTTGAAAGTTGTCAACGGGGCTGATTCTTGTGCTGGCGAAAAGCGGTATTGTCCAGCCTGTTCAGGCCCGGTTTATTTTCCCAAAGACCCAATTGAACCGCACAACCTTGACAATTGGGTCAATATTCAACGGGCACGTTTGGAAGAAGAAGAAGCTGAGTCTGAAGCTGTCACTAATAGTGACCATGAAGCAGGACATATTGGATTAGCTCATGTTAATGGCGGAACTATGAATCCTTCAGTGATTCAGGGACTTCCAGTTAGTTGGGCAGGCTTTGATAAAAAAATCAAATGGGAGAATCGAGAACAAAAAATTTGTCTTTGGACAAATCGAATTGTGTTTTTGATTTCAGCTTTGACAGCTTGTTTCAGTTTGCTGAGATTATTTTGGACAAATGTTCGGCTCTTATTTTTAAGTCCTGAAAGCTTTGACAATCCAAACGCTTTTGTTTTTGCTCAATCAGGAATGTATGTTTCTATGCTTCCTTGGTTAGCTGCATTAGCGATTAGTTGCTTTCTGATTGCATTAACTTCTTTGTCGATCAGAAGGCGTTCACCCTTCTAAATCCCGAAAGACTTTTAACTCATGGCAACCACACTAAATCTTGACAACCAATCTGACGGTCAACAAGGCGGAAATCATTATGCTGATATGCCGTTTGATCCAATCAGCTTGTCAGAAAAATTGAACATGACACCAACTGAATTTTCAATTCTTAAATACTTGATGAGACATCGCGTCAAATCTGGTGTTGAAGATGTGAAGAAACTAATTCACTTCGCTGAAATGTTGCTTCGTTTTGAATATGGTGTGACGGCTGACATTCGTTATTCAGACGAACCACAAAATGAACATCAACCAATCTACTTGACTGATATGCGTGCTGATGTCCGTCCTGATCATAAAGCTTTGGATTGTTGCGGTGTGGCTGAAGAAGGTACTGAACCTGTTGAAGTTCACTCAAAACCAACAGCACAAAAGGAACACCCAATCATTGAATCATTACGTGAATTTGCTGAGTTTCTTCAAGGAAAGCCAGAATCACCAAACATACCTTCAGTGACAACAATTCAAGTTGACAATCCAAATGATGAAGCTGAAATTTTAGCTTCAATTCAACAAGAAGTTCAAAAGCGGTTTGGTGAAAATGCCAAACACACGAAAATTATTAAGCAAGCTGACGGTGTCTATGCTTGTCTTCTTGAGCTTTCAAAAAAATCTGAACGATCTGAAAACCCTGTAATCGATTATCGACTGTCTTTAGATGATGAAAAAAGTCGATACATGATTGTTGAAGTTTTAGAGGACGAATCAATTGGTGAAATGCTTTGGGGAATTGTTTTTGACGATACAAATATAAATGAAAAACTTGAAGCACACGATGAAGGAAGGATTCGACTTAGAAAGTTCAAACAAAAACTAACGCTTAAAAACTCACAAGATTTAACCCGCTAAAGTCTTGTGAGAACAGCAGGAGTTAAGGCATTCCAACTTCAACTTCTGCTGTTTTTTTTTACTTCGCGACCCTCATCCAGAAAAACCTGAAAGAAAATTTAATGTCTGAAACAAAACAAACATTCGATACACCTGAAGATCGAATCCCACACTATGAAGCAATCAACAATCTTGGATTGTTAGCTTTGTCAATCCGTATGTGGGCGAAAGGAAAAGGTTTTGAAGATCACGTTGAAGGATTACGCGAAAGCGTGAAGCGTGACCGAAGCATTGGGAAAACTGAACGTGACGCTCTTTTAGCAAATCTTGAAAATCTGTTTACAGGTCAACAAGTCAGTTTGATTGTTAGTGAAATTGGCGGTGAATTTGTTGAAGCAACTCGCAAGCCCGAACCTGATGACAAGCTTCCACAATGGCCCGGTGAACTTGTTGAGTGGGCTGATTCAATTGTTCGCCATCTTCATCTTGGTTCACGGCTTGCTGATAAATATGGTGGCGAAGTTGGTTATGATGTCTTGAATCACGTTCTTCGTGATGTCCTTTGCAATAACGAAGGTAGGCCACACAAACACGGTGGAAAGTCTTTCTAATGAAGAAATGTGGGAGCATAGCAGAATTGGTAAATGTGGCATTGAATTCGAATTCAAATTCGATGTGGGAATGATCAAAAAATTATTTGAGGTAAGTGCTGAACGATGATGACGGTTCGCGACAAAAGTCTGATTCAAGTAGGACATAAACTCAGATAATTACCCTTGCAGGTTCGAATCCTGCTGCTCCTAATTATGAGTGAAAAAAAAAAGATGAAGAAAGCTTTTGTATCTATCGACCCCGGTCTTTCTGGATGGGGTTACGCAATTTTTTCGGCTGAAGGAGCAGACTTGAATCGAGTCCAACCACCTTTGGAAGCTGGAAGCGTAACCCCACCTTCTAAGGTCAACAAGCTTCCTGATATTAAGCTTGGTCAACGTCTTGGTCATTATTGGGACGATTTGAACGAGCGACTTGAAGCATGGACAACAAACTATAACTTGCAAGGTGGCGTTGTTGAATGGCCTGAGTTTTTCGGCACATCAGCGAAAGGTCACACGGCAGCGTCAAAAGGCGATTTAACAAAGCTGACTTGTTCAGCAGCAGGAATTGTTTTTGCTCTTGCAAGTTATGGTTTGCCATGTCAGCCGATTGGCGTTCGAAAGTGGAAAGGGCAACTTTCAAAAGATTTAGTTATTCATCGAATTCAAAAAATACTTCCTGATTTTGAAACTGAAAGTCATGCTTGGGATGCTGTCGGTCTTGGTCTTCATTTCAAAAAAGTGGCTTTTAAGTGAAGATCAAAAGACCAAAAACACACAAGAATGAAGCCTTCAGGCCAATTTTGTTTTGTGGGGATTGCTTAGCTGTTATGCAATCTTTCGAAGATGGTTGTGTTGATTTAACAGTCACATCACCACCTTATGACGATTTGAGAAGCTATAAAGGATATTCGTTTGATTTTGAAAATACGGCGAAAGAGCTTTATCGAGTGACAAAATCAGGCGGTGTTGTTGTTTGGATTGTTGGTGATTCAACAGTTAAGGGAAGCGAAACCGGAACGTCATTTGAACAAGCATTGTATTTCAAAGAAGTCGGTTTCAACTTGCACGACACAATGATTTATAGCAAGTCAGTCATGCCAAATAACGCCAAGCGTTATCGACAAGATTTTGAATTTATGTTTGTGTTGACCAAGGGAAAAATCAAAACCTTCAACCCTAAAAAAGAGCCTTGCATTTATGCTGGTGTTGGAACGTCGCCAACAATTCGAAACAAAGATGGTGAGCTTGTTAGTCAAAGGTCGAAGGATTATTCAAAAAACCAAAAAACTATCAAACATTTGGCATTATGAAACTGGCAAAGGAAAAAGCACAAAAGATAGAAATGCTCACGAACATCCCGCTATTTTTCCTGAAAAACTAGCTGAAGACCATATCTTATCATGGAGCAATGAAGGTGATTTAATTTTTGACCCACTTGCCGGAAGTGGAACAACTTTGAAGATGGCGTGTAAGAATAGACGTCGTTCAATCGGCATTGAAATTTCAGAAGAGTATTGTGATTTAGCCATTGAAAGAATTGAAAATCTATGAAAAAGAAATCAGCGAAAAAGCGACCAAAGAAAACAAAACGTGAAACTTGGCAACTTCGCGAACACGGAATCAGCCCAAGCGGGATTGAGAAATATCTTGATGATCGTGAATCATTTCGAATTGCTTACAAGTTGGGGATGGTCAGCCAAGTCATGCCGAAAGGCATTGTTTTCGGTGGTGCTTGTCATCATGTGCTTGATCAGTTCAACAAGCTTTGTCTGAAGGGGAAAACTGAAAGTGTCATTGATTGGATTGAAGCCGATTCTATGATGGCTCGAATCAGGAAATGGGTTGCTGAATTTGAAAAAACTCTTGGCCCCCGATCACACAAGCCTGAAGTAAATGAACACCTTCTTGGCTTGGCTGAAGTTACAATGAATGAATACTTCAGATATTACATCGACGATTTGATCCAACGTGAACGTATAGCCAGTGAACAAAAGTTTCGTTTTTGGGTCAATGGCATTCCAGTTTGTGGAACTCTTGACGCTGTTGACGATTGGGGGCGGCGTGTTGGTGTTTGGGTTGAAGACACGAAAACGGGCATCGTTTCTGATCTTGCTGATGAAGCTTACGCCAACGGTATACAATTTAGAGTGTATATGCTGGCTCACCTTCATATATTTGGTGCCTTGCCTGAAGGCTTAGTTCTCAACACAATAAGACGTTGCGGGTTTTCAATCACAAAAGCTGATGGTGACTTGCCAACCCACCTGAACCGGGTCAAGAAAGATATTCAAGAACGGCCTGATTATTATTTCAGCCGAAAAGATATCACGACAAGTGAAGAAAGTCTTCTGCATTGGGAAGCTGAAACGCTTGCCCCGATGCTTAAAGAAATTGACCTTTGGGAACGCGGCGAAATTCCCCACTACGCAAATCCGTCAGCTTTAATTAGCTATGCAAAAAGAAGTGAGTATTGGGAAGCCATCACCGAAAATGATTTTTCAAAACTCACTTATGATCCTTATTGGAAAAGTTACGAAACTGTTGATATTGAATCTGACGAAGCTTAATTTGATTCTTGCTCCCATCCAGAAAAAGGCGAACTCATAATGAAGAAGCGACCAGCTAAAAAAACTCCTGCTAAGAAAAAAGCCGGAACTGGAAAAATGTCTATTACAAAAAGATCAGCAAAGAAAAAACCCGGCACTAAAGTTGGTCGAAAAAAAGCAGGAACAAAACGAAAACCAAGAGCAAGAACAGCAAGACTTGCCAATGAAGAAATTCAACTTCCAACTGATTACCGTGAACCTTCTGATTCATTTCAAGATTTTGCTACTTTGATTTATGGAGCGAAAAAAATTGGTAAGACTTCAATTTGTTCACAATTTGAAGACGCGACATTTTTAATGTTTGAACCCGGTGACCGGGCGTTACGTGTTCGGTCTGTTGATGTTGGACATTGGCGGGAAGCTCAATTGCTTTTGAAACAGCTTGAAGACGATGCTGGTCAAACTCACAAAACACGTGTTGTTGATATTGTTGATTTGGCTTACAAACGCTGTTTTGAGTGGGCGTGTGTTGAAATGGGAATTACTCACCCAAATGACCAAAATGATTATGGAAAAAGTTGGGATAAAATCAAAGGTCATTTTTCCGATTGGATAACTCGACTGGTTGCTATTCCCGGTGGAACTGTTTTTCTAAGCCATGACAAATGGCTAACTATCACGCGGCGTGATGGTTCAGAAATGACAAAGCTTGGTCCAACGCTATCAGGGCAAGCGTCTGAAGTTGTGACTGGAATTGTTGACAACATTTTTTATTACGGATATGACGGTGCTGATCGATCATTAGTGATTCGTGGAAACGAAATGATTGAAGCTGGAACGCGAATTGACGAACACTTTTTGACAACAGATGGTGAACCAATTAACTCTGTCTGGATGGGTGAAAGTGCTTCTCAAGGTCTTGAGCAACTTATGTACGCTTGGAATAACGAACTTGATGACGTTGGTGTCATGCCGTTGATTAAGCCGAAAGTTGATTCAAGAAAAACGAAAAAGACAACCAAAAAGAAACCCGCAAGAACACGAAAGTGAGCGGAAACAATAGCTTGATTTGTGTGTATTAACGATTACCAATTTAATTATTTTTTGAAAGGCTTTACTCAATGTCGTTTGCTAATCAACTCGCTGATCTTCAGGAAGATTGGGACGATATGACCGAAGATGGTTCATATCAATCAGATTTTCAAGATTTAGCCCCCGGAACTTATATTGCTTGGTTGATCGGTGCTGAACTTGGCGAAAGCCAAGCCGGACGTTTGCAGGTTGCTTGGACTTTTCGCGTTGCTCGTGGCGACTCAGCAGCAGAAGAACAAATGTCTTGGCAAGGTTTGGATCGTGGAAAAGAGTCACTTCAATGGCTGGCACGCGATTTGGCGAAACTCGATTATGAAATCGAAAGCTTTGATTTCGGTGAGCTTGAAACTTATCTTGAAGATATCGAGTCGAACCCACCTTTGGTTCAAATCAATGTCAAAGAAAAAGACGGTTATACGAATGTTCGTCTTCAAAAAACTGTTGATGAAAACGACTTTGATGATTTAATTTTTCCTGATGAAGACGTTGACGCTGATGGCGACGAAGAGCCTGAAGCAAAACCGCGTCAAACAAAGAAGAAACCACCTGCTAAAAAGAAAGCAACAAAAGGTGGCGGTTCCACTAAGAAAAAAGCAGCTAGTGGCGGCGGGAAAAAATCAACTAAGAAAGCACCTGCTAAAAAGAAACCAGCAACCAAAAAGAAAAAAGCACCAGAACCTGAACCAGAGCCTGAAGAAGATTTGACATTCGCTTCTCTTGGGGAAACTATCGATAACGAAGAAGATGAAGATGGCGAAGCATTGAAAGCACTTCAAAAAGGTGCGAAAGAATGTGACCTTGATGAAGACGCTTATGCTACTTGGGCAGAGCTTGGCGAAGCGATTGATGAAGCTGCTGATGAAGAACCTGAAGTAGAAGAAGTAACTTCAACAATCAATTGGGAAGTCTTGCGTGCTGACGCTGACGAAGAAACCAGCGAAGCAATTGCTGTTGTCAATGATTTATTGTTGCACTGTGATTTAGATGGCGACAATTACCCAACTTGGGGCGAAGCTGTCGATGCTTGCCAAGAAGCTGAAGGTGATGTTGATTTTTCTGAATTTAGCTATGGTGAAGAATCTGGTGAAGCTGGTGAAGGTGAATTTGAAGTTGGTCAAGTCATTATGACAACAGTCAACAACAAACCCCGTTCAGGCGTCATCGAAGAAATTGATGGTGAAACCTTGACAATCAAACCAAAGAAAGGAAATCGGTTCAAAAAAGAAGCTGACGAATGCGAACTTGCTGATGAAGATGTTCCATTCTAAGACTTGACACGACCTTGACCATGTCATAGCTTATGAATTACCAAAGCCATCGCCAATGATTGACTTCTTTGGTGGTGGGTTTTTTTTTTATTCGAGACTGTAAAAAATGGCACGCATTCGAAAACCAAAATTCCAAATTCCAAAAGGAAAATACGTTGCGTGTGACTCTGAAACAACTGGTCTTCATCATTGGGGTGGTGACAATCCGTTCGCTTGGTCTTTCTGTAGTGACCAAGGTGAGACAGCTTATATTGAATGGCCTGTTGATCCAAGAACAAGAAAAGTCATTCCTGACCCTATTGAGCTTTACAAGTTCACGAAATGGTGGACTGACCCTGACACAATTAAAGTTTTCTGGAATGCTGATTTCGATGTTCGCATGGGCGAAGTTGGTCTTGAGTTGCCGCCAATTCAAGGTCAGATTGAAGACGCTCAAATTGCTTTTCATTGTTTCAGATCAGTCGAACAAGATTACAAGTTGAAACGTATTGCTAGGCGTTGGGCAAAGATGCCTGATGACGATGAAAAGAAACTCGCTAAAGCTGCTCAACAAGCGAGAAAAGAAGCTCGCAAAATCAACAAAAATGCTGGTGAAGAATTGTATTGGTTAAAGTACAATGTCACAGCTACGGATTATTGGTTAGTAAAGCCACTTCTAAAGAAGAATTATTGTGAAGAATATGCTGTTAAAGACGCTATAAGAACAATGAAGCTTTGGCTTCTCCTACTTAGACAATTTCAAAAAAATGATCCTGTTTTACAACAGCGATGGTTGAATTATGAATTTGAAATGCGTGAATTATTTCAAGTCATCTACAATGTCGAAGGTCGTGGCTTACGCTTCCATCCAGAATATAACGACGAATTAAAATTGATGTGTGACGACATCAAAGAAAAAGAGTATGAAACACTTTGTGAAATTGCTGGCGAAAACTTTAATCATTGGCAGACCCAACCAAGACAACGCGACGAACCTTTTAATCCCGGTTCTGACCCACAATTACGGCGGTTCATTTATCATTCTGATTATCTCAATTTAGAGCCTGATCCAAGTTTCAAACTAAAAGTTCCAAAGCTCACAAAAGCACAAAAGAAACTTCCACCTTTAGAGCAACAAGAATTGTTTGATGAGAAACTGCAAATCAATTATTCAACGTCGAATGATGCTCTTCAGAATTATCGAAACGACCCCACAATTCAAACTCTATTTCGATGGAAAAAAGCAGATAAAGCAAAGGGAACTTATTTCGAAGCTTTTGAACGCTTTGCAGTCGATGATCATATCATTCCTGATATCCGTGTTGTTCATCCAAACATTCGACAAGGCGGAAAAGCAACAGGACGTTTCTCAGTCGGTGACCCAAATCTACAAGGTGTTTCTGATTCAGACAGCAGCAAAGGTATTGTTGCGAATTTGCCCGGTCGAAAACCGTTTGGACCAAGACCGGGATACAACTGGTTCACTATCGATTATTCTGGATTGGAGATTAGAACCTTTGCGATGGCGTCCAGATATCAGCTACTGATCGATATCTTAGCTCAAGACCGCGATTTACACACCGAAACAACTGAAGCCATTTGGGGCGGTGTAGACAACGCTCGTGGCATCACAGCGGCTTGTAATGCTTTGGGCATCAATCCAAATCATAAGCCTGATCGAATCGAAGCATCCCGCCAACTCGCTGATTTTGATTGGCAAATTGTGCCATTTGAAAAATCAATAAATGATAACAAAACATCACGTGGACGCGGCAAACAATTCTTCTTTCTTCGAATGTTCGGTGGTGGCGGTCGTCTGATGTCCGAAAAATTCGAAGTTAGTCTTTCAGAAGGTCGTGATTTCTGCAAGCAATACGACCGAAAACTGCCCGGTGTTGTTGGCTTCTTGAGGTCAGCAGAAAAAGCAGGGCGTCGAAACATGTGGGTTCAAACTGAATTCGGTCGTGTTTTAGACTTGGAACCTGACTTCACTTACAAGGCTTGTTCTTATCGTGTTCAAGGTACAGCAGCCGATTTAGTCAAGCGTGCAATGGTCGCTTGTGAAGAGTTCTTAAACTCAATCCCTGAAGTTGTCAAAGCTGGTGGAATTCTTCTTCAAATTCACGATGAACTCATTTTTGAATTGCCTGAAGACGTTCCTGATTGGGTTGTCAATATGCTTTGCTTGTTGATGTCAAATGTTTGTGAAAATATCGAATCAGCAAAGGGAATTAAATTTCCTGTATCAGTTGGAATAATCACTGACAATTGGTCAGAACCTGTTAAATGGTCAGATTGGAAAAAAGGAAAACGGCGTGGTGAAAAGAAAACCGCAAAAACGCAAAAAGCGTAATGCAGCGGACAAAATAAAATCAGCTTTCAATTTTTTAGGCGTTCACTTTGATTATGACATTGACCCGGCAACAGCTAAAGAAGGTGACCAATCACAAGGTCAGTGTCCTTTGTGTGGTAAAGATGAACATTTTTATGCTGAACTTGTAACAGGTCTTTGGGACTGTAAGAAATGCAACGAGTCAGGCAACATCTATACGTTGATGCGTGCAATTCACGAACAATCTTTTGAAGAAACTTCGATGGATGATTTCGAAGCTTTGGCAAGTATTCGCGGAAATGTTGCAACGGCTTTAGATTATGCAACAGCGTCTTGTGCGTGGTGTGAAGAAGCTGGTGCTTGGTTCATTCCAAACTTTGACAGTGAAAAAAAAATCACAAACATGCGTAGTTGGTTGCCACCTAAAGGAAGGCGTGGTTCGACGATGCACAACATGCCTTCAGTTGAAAGTCAGCTTTGGGGTTCTCACAACATCAAACAAGGTCCGGGAGAACGAAACAAAACTATCATCATTTGTGAAGGCGAATGGGATGGCATCGCGATGACAGCAGCGTTGAAACGTGCTGGATTGTCTAAAAATTATGTTGTTGTCGCTGTTCCCGGTGGTAATGTTTTCAAAGCGGCTTGGCTTCCATTGTTTAGTAATCGTGATGTTTTGGTTGCTTATGATAATGATGAAGCAGGATACAAAGGTTTAGCGAAAGTTCGCGAAGCTCTGGATGGTGTTGCTAAAAGTTTCAAATTCATTGTTTGGCCTAAAGACGCAAAAACCAAACTTGACGTCAGTGATTTCTTCAAAATCGAGATTCAACGCAACAGTAAGAAGCCAAAAAAGTGGCCAATCGAAGCGTTCAAAGCTCTTGATAAAATGACTCATCTTCCTGAAGAGCTTTCAGACGAAGATTGGCATTCCATCCAGAAAAACGGAAATCGACCCGAACTTGATACAGCGGTCAAGCCTACGAATGCAATTACATCGAAAAAAGGAACGCCAAAAAAGAATGCTAAATTCAGCGACGTTTTGCAGGCTTACAAAGATGTCGGCTGTATTATCAATGACAAACAAGAACAAATGATTCGTCTTGCGATGGCAACGATGATTTCAGTTCGGTTTTTAGGTGTTGGAATTAAGAATCCAAAATTTCAACCAAGACAGCCGATTTGGTCATACCTTGTTTTGACGTCTGGTGGTGGCAAGTCGATGATTCTTGATCCAATGTCAAAAATGGAAGATGAGATAGAGTATTTATCGACAATTTCAAAGAACGCTTTTGTGTCTGGTTTTCGCGGCTTAGAAGGTGCTGACCCTTCTGTTTTTTCGCGAGTGGCTGGCAAATGTCTGGTCTTCAAGGATTTCACTGAAGTGCTTCAAATGCGTTCTGACGACCGTAATTTTGTTTTGGCTACGCTTCGCGGTGCTTGGGACCAATCGGTTATTAAAGCTGTTGGAAACAACGCCAAAAAATTGACTTATGATACACGAATGTCATTCCTTGCAGCAACCACACCTTATATCTATCGCTTTAATGATTCTGAAGTTGGTGAACGTGCTTTCAAGTACGCTGTTCCGTTGTCAGACCATGAGATTGACGACTTGCTTGAGCAATCACTTTCGATGATTGTTAAAGGTGGCTCACCAAGAACCAAAGACCCGAAATTGATTGAAACAATACAGGCTTGGTTCAATCGACCGTTGGACGTTGAAGAAACTTTTGGTTTGATTGAAACAGATCGTCAGCGACGAATAGCAGCTTATGCAAAAATAACTGAAGCTTTGAGAACTCAAGTTTGTCGTGGTTTTCGTGGTGACATTGAAACAAAAGCAAATCGTGCGGCTCCAATGCGTTTTGCTTCTCAATTGTTGTCATTCTCAGCAGCTTTATCTTTGTGCAACGATAAGCTTGAACTGAAACCACACGATGACTTGATGATTGAACGTGCTGCATTTGATACGTCAGCAGGGTTCGGTTTAGATGTTATTCAATGGATTGTAAACTACGGAAAACCAATCTATACAGGTCTGTTGAAACACCACAATGTTCTTCACGGAAACCATGAATTGATCAGCAGAACTCTTGAAGATTTGGTTTGGATTGGAGCTTTGACAAAATGTGACCCACCAACGGACCATGACGACATTTCACAACATTCACTTCGTCAAGGTGCAAGAGTCCATACATGGTATCGACCAACACGAGCTATCATCAGACCGTTGATGACGATTGGTAAATTCTTTGAATCAGAAGCTGACCGTCAAGCAAGGTTTGCCATGCTTCGAAATGATTCTGATTATGGTAGAACGCCAGTCAGACCAAGACGCGGACGCTTCAGCCAATCAGAAGATTCTGAAGAAAATTAAAAATAGATTTGGTCTTGGTGTTGACTAACCTTAAAGCATTGACTAATATAAACAACGTCACCAATGGCTTCTAGCATTATCTAAAAACTAACCCCGAAAGGTTATTCAAATAGCAACGTGGCCGTCGAAAAACGGACTGATTGAAATTAGCGAAATGGAAGACACGCATCTTGCTAATACGGTCAAGATGCTCAACCGAAATGGAAAAGGCGAGTTCTCAAGAGAACCTGACCCAAGGTTTGACGCTTTAATGGTTGAAGTTCAAAAGCGAAAAGAACAAGGACGTGATATTTTGAATCCAGTGAAACAAAACGATTTTGGACGTTCAGCAATGGAAAACAAAGAGAGAAAAAAAGCCTATGAATCGTCAAAAGATTTTGATGTCCCTGATCCTGAATTTCGCGGTGTTCTGGATGGGGATACTGAAGTCGATTTTCAAAACGAATATCAGCAAGAACCTTTCAAGCCTGATGAACAGCATCAAGAAGAGACTTGGAAACGAACTAACAAAAATCAGTCTGACGGCTCCTATCCAGAAATCGAACCGTTTTACGAAAAAGATTCTGAACTTATGCTGAGTCGAAAGCCAGACCAAGAACTTAAAGCAATGCTTTTAGGTGATGTTCTTAACCCACATGATGACCCTTTTTCAAAGGAACGTGATACTTGTCGTGCGTTGGATTGTGCTGGTCATTCGATGCCTGAACTTCTTGTATTTGCTTCTATTTTGTCAAGGCTTCGCGAGATTCAATTTACGCTTAGTGAACGGTGTCCTGATTACGGAACTGATGATCGTCGAAAAGCTTGGCGTGTTGGTCATCGAACGGCGTTTGAGTTGGCGACAAAAGAAGTCTTAAACGAACTGAAAGACGTTCATCCAAAATTCAAAGATGTTGAGAATTTAACGCTTCTTGAGATTATGGAACATTTTGAACAAGGTGTTATGTTCGGTGTTTGGACTTCTGACGGTGTCAAAAGTTGGGACGACCACAAGCGTGAATTGACCGAATCTGGTGAATTATCAGGTTGCGATTGAAATTCTTCTGATACGATCTTTGTGTTCATAAGTTCAGTATCAGAAGCTTTTGACCTGTTAAAACGCTCGTCATATTAGCTTTGACAGTCTTTGTTTCTGATACGAACTTTGTGAACGGATGTTCATAATACTCGTGTCAGTGCGTAGGTAGGTAATATCTCTTGAGTAATTAAAATTAAATTAAGAATAAGGAAGTAGGCGTTCGATGTATATTACCTACATACGCACCAACACGACCTTTATGAACAGATGTTCAGATGAGTAAGAAAAGCGAAAAATTGAAGTCAATGCTTGCTAAATTTAAGCGTCGTCAAGCAAGGCCAAGAATCGTCAAGTATTGGGAGTGTTCCGAATGTAATGCAGGACATCACCAGTATCCATTGAAACGGCTTCGATGTCGAAATGAGAATTGTTTTCTGTTTGATAAAATTGTGAGTTTGGAAGAATGACTTTACGAAAACGAAACATGCCACAAGCGGTCGGTAATTTAAGGTTTGACCAATTTCTTGAAAATGTTGGAAACCATGATGGTCTGTCTTTTGATCAAATTGATTGGTCACTTGCTGAATTCAAGAAACTTCCTGAATATGATGGTTTGCCGTGGGGTGATTTAGTCAAGACAATCCCTGAAGCTGCTCTTGTGGTTCTTGTCATGGCTTGGCGTGCTTTTGTGCTGTCAGAAATCAGAACAAAGTTTGCAGGTCAAAATCCAAGAGCGGTTGAAATACTTCGAAACATTTGTGTTGACGATAAAAATGCTGTTATTGCTGCTCAACAAGTCCTGTATTATCAAGGTCAGACAATGTTTGAGTTTGACACCAACAATGAAAGCGACGTCTGATTATGTCTTATATTGAATACAAACCCCGCAAGCGTCCGGCGAACGATGAAACACAAATTATGATTGGTCGTTCTGTTGATATTCTCAATGAGTACGCCGAACAAGGTTTTGAGCTAACACTTCGTCAGCTTTATTATCGATTTGTGACACGACACAAAGATTTTCCAAACACTGATAAGAGTTACAACAAGCTCAAGAATTGCATTAGTCGTGCAAGAGAAGCCGGTGAAGTGAGTTGGGCACACATTGTTGATCGTGCAAGACCGTTGTTTCAAGTCCCTGTTTGGGAAACTGCTGATGATTGGTTAGAAGAAGTCAAAGATGGTTTTGCTCTTGATCCTTGGGTTGGTCAACCTGTTAAAATTCGTGTCTTTGTTGAAAAAGATGCGTTGTCTGATGTTGTAGCGAAAGGCTGTAATACTTGGCGTTGTGAATACTTGCCGAACAAAGGATATCTTTCAGCGTCAGCAGCTTGGCGACAAGCCCGGTCAATGCTTCGCGATGATTGCAATGATTGGGTTGTGCTGCATCTTGGTGACCATGACCCAAGTGGGATTGATATGACTCGTGATATTCGTGAGCGTCTCGATTTGTTTTCTTCACGAACTGTTCAAGACAAAAAAGATGGTTTTGGTTCAACGAGAATTCGAGTTAAAAGAATTGCGTTGAACATGGATCAAATCACCGAACGTGATTTAGTTCCTGATCCGGCAAAGCCTTCTGACTCACGTTATGAATCGTATTGCAAAGAATACAACACTGAATCAAGTTGGGAGCTTGACGCGGTTGAGCCAAATGATTTGGTCGATCTGATTAAAGAATCAATCAGGGATATTCTTGGTCGTGAAGGTGACCCGGAATTGTACGATGAAATTTTGAACCGTGAGCGAATTATCAAAGAGAAAATTGATAGAATTGAACTCGAAAGCTAAGGTTTGACAAATGGGACATATAAATTCTTCTGAAGCGATTAAACAACGTCAGCTTGAAAGACAAGTTGAGATAACGTCTAATCAAGTCGAAACTTTGTTTCAAAAATTTCAAAAGCTTAGTGACAACTTATCTTTAGACGTTGTTAGCCTTGGGATGCGTGTTGAAATTCTTGAAGGCAAACGAAAGCTTGTCGAGCAAGAAGATATAACGGCAGCGAGTATTGCCAATCTTGATTTTGAACTTCATTTTCTGGATGTTTGGGCGTACAAGCATTTTCAAGACCATGAGGAATTTCCAATCATCATTGGGCGAACATATTTGTTTGAAGCAACGTGTGACGATCCTGTTCTTTCGCCTTTAATTGTGACTTCTTGGCCCGATCAAAACTCAAGAATTGTGATGGTTCGTAATCCGGCAACTGGCGATGAATTCGCAATTGAAACTTGTGCTTTAGTGTGGAAACCTGAAGCTTTGACTGTTGAACAAATGACTTCAGAAGCACCTGTTGATGTGGTGAAGGAGTATGAAAGCCACCTTGATCGTACTGATTTGTTGTCGTTAGACAGTGTGCAACAAGTTATCCAATGGGGAATTTACTATTGTGAAGAACAAACTGAATTCCCTGTTCACGAAAATTGTATCGAAAGTCTCAAACAATGGCTTTCAGTTCGTGCGATGTTGGAAGGTGGTTTGGCGTCACTTGATAAATCTGATCAGTTCTCAGTACATCCAGACGTTTCTTCTGCCGTCGATGGAAGTAATGACGGACCAAGTGACGAAGAAATACAACAAGCCTTCGACCGAAGATAATTCGATGAACGCCCACCAATTTTTCAAACAACTTTGCATTCATCAAGGCTGGCCTGATCCTGATGAATTAACTTTTGATGTGAAGCTGACCAGTGACGATATTGAAGCTTTAATTCATTCAGCAATGCAAGCCGTTAAAGACGACCCCGGAACACCACCAACGGGAGCAGATTCACCTGAAAATTGGGCGTCGTATATTCAAGAAATGGGACCACAAAAAGACAATAATGGTTTTGATGGTTCCGATCATCCTTTTAGTAATGAAAATTGAAAGTTGAACAATGGCAAAGTCAGTGAACAAAGCAGTGAGTGAAATTGAAAAGGCAATTCAGCGTTCGGTCAAAGGTTTGACTGATCATCAATTTGTGGAGTGTCTTGAACATGCTATTGAACAGCTTGAATTTCAGTTGACAGCGAAAGAAGAAGAGCTTGAGCGTGATGAACGACAAGCTGAATCTGATTACGCCGATCAAAGTCAATGGTAAGTAAAGAAGCAGGTTGAAATATGGATCATATTGAGGTCACGGTTTTAGATGTTCGTGGAATTAGCGACAACGCGGCATTGTTACGTTTTGCCGATGATCAAACGCGAATGCACTGGATACCGTTTTCATTGATAGCTTGTGGCGGTGAATCATTCGATGTGTCTTCTGAAAATTTCAAAGTTGGTGTTGCTCGTTGGAAGCTTGGCGAATTGAGTTTGCTTTCAAGAGTCATTGATTCTATTGAGGAATGACAAGCCTTGACAGGTTAAGCATTGACAAAGGTGTTGACGCTATAATAGTGTAAGGGTTGTGTTGAATTGTAAACAGAAGCGTGACCAAGTGTTCACCTATACAACTTTTCAGCTAATTAAGGTTTGACACATGTCACGTTTGCAAAAATTAAGAAGGGTCATTGAAATAGGTGGTTCTTTGACTGACACCGAAATTCATTGGCTTGTGTCGCGAGTCGAAGAAGCTGAGAACGCGGCGAATTCATTAAACGAAAAAATGCGACTTGCCCGTTTGGAAGAATTCAGAAAGCGTCTTGATAAGTCAAAATAAGGTTCGGCATCATGCAAACAATCAAACAGCCCAAGGGGTCACGTTGTTGCGTTGCGGCGGTGAATTATTGACACGCTGGAAACAAAATTCACACTATGGGCACTCACCAAATAGTCAACCAACCCCGTTTTTCGGCTGTTCAAATTATCCCGATTGTTCGCACACTGAAGGCATTTATGACCGGATGGATTTTTCAGGAATTGAAACGCGGGTCATGGCTTCGATGGCTGGCCAACGTGCCCCCGTAACCCGCGAACCTGAAGCTGGCCCCCATCCAGAAGACCACACAACAGCGGCCATATGGTGCTTAACAGTCTTAATGGTCATGGTGTCTTTTGGTGTGATGTCAGCCATCTTGACGAATTTTCATATTGCAGTTACTGTTGACGCTGATGATTCAAAGACTTATTTTATTCAAGAGAAGCTTTGACTTTTGAGACAACCCATCAAGTGACATTTCAACAACGTATATGAAAGCACTTTTTCGAATAGTCAAACCCCTAAACTTTGACGACTCTGAAGCGGCTGTTCTTTGTTATCTTGGTGAATGTTTGGAGTTGCTAGATTTTGTGAACGATTGAACCAACTTTCAATTTGGCTGACATGTCATCAGTCATAGACTTGATGGGTTGCTTTTAATTCTGAAGGAACAACATGAAACCATTGAACTATGAAGAAACTTTGAAAGAGGCTTCAAAGCTTCTTGAACGGCTTGGTCCCGATTTGACTGAAGCTTTTACGAAAAAAGCAATGTGGGTTTGGTCATCGGGGCTGACGTTCGGGGCGTTCGAAGAAAAAGATGAAGCCGTTGTTCATTGGAATCATTTACCAAACGAACGAAAACTTTGTTTGATCTATTGGGCGTTCAGCCTTGACGCTGGTTTTCAACAAGGACTGAAAGGCAATTCAGATAATGCGAACGAACTACTTGATCAGTTGCGAAATGTCCCGAACACGTCAATCACAATCTATCCGGCTTTTACTGATGGTGGCGTACCTGCTACCTACACAATTTCAGTTCTTGCACAGTGTCACGCATACACCGTTCGACATTATAGCGGTCAGCTTTCTGAAGCGGTCAAGGAAGCACTTCGCGATATACAGCAAGCGACGGCTCAAAAGATTTAAGCTTGATAAATTCATGCGATGGATTGCTTTCAAGCGAAGCAAACCCGGTTAGCTTTTTCCCCTGTTCAGCGTCGTAGCTGGGCAGGGGTTTTTTATGTTTACACAATTACAAAAGTTTTTTTTTAGAGGTTAAAAATGGATCAATTCACAGCACAATATATTGAACGAGTCGTGAAAGACCTTGGCTTCACAACAACTTCAATTTACAAAAAAGGTAAGCCACTACATAAGTTTGGCAAAGGTCTTTTGTCAAATGCTGGCGATACGTTGGTAGCGACGAATGAACAATACGACCCTGATGATTTGGTGACTGATTATTCATTGTCGGTAACGGATGGAAACCCAATCACGCATGCGTCATCTACAAATAATTCATGGAACCCAACAATTAAAATTGAAGGGATGTATCAAGACAGTGACGGTGATTTGATTTTCAAAATTCAAACACTAACTTTAACAGGTCAGACACCTAAAGCACTTGACCAAGCTTTAAGGATAGTCACAAGAGTCGAAGCAACCAATGAATCGTTGACTGATGACATTTGTATTTATGCCTATGATGCGGTTGAGTTACCAATCACAGCGGGCGAACCTGATGAAGTTGACGCTATTGGTATGATGATTGATGCTTCATTAGCAGACAATCAAAGTCAGAAAGCTATGACGGGAATTGCCGCAAACAATGCTTATGCTGTTTTCGTGGTTCAAGCCCATTGGCTTGCGAAACAATCAGGTTCAGCCACGATCAAATTTCAAGTCAAAAAAACTGACAGTGTTTGGAAGACCAAAGGCGAAGTCAGTTGTGGCGATGGTTACGCTGGTTTGTTGACTTTTCCAACTGGTTATATTGTTGAACCAAATTCATTAGTCAGGTTGATCGGTTCATCAACATCGGCTTCAGGAATAGCCGTTGCTGGTTGGTGTCGAGTAAACACAAGTTAAAAAACTCCTGATTATTTTCTTAATCAGGAGTTTTTTTAATATAAACAGTGTTGACAATTGTCAAAGCTTACGATATAATAGATGTATCGAGAGAACAACAACTACTTAACAAAGGTAAACTGAAATGAACGTCAACACAAACAAACTTTTCAAAAATTGCAAAGGTTATATTTCCCGTGAAAATGCAATCAAACACCTTGAGAAGAAAACCAAGCATCTAAGCAATTTCAATTGGTTAATAAGCGTAACACCTGAAAAACGGTTTGTCCCTGTTGTTGTGGTTGATGGACGGCCTGAATTGACAGCGTTGGCACATCACAACATTGCTGTCATAGGTTAATGGGTTTGAATCATTGAAACGCTGTTCAAAATGTCGATCAACTGAAGTAATATATTCAGCAATCAGGGGCAAGGCGGTTGTGAACTTCTGCAAAGAGTGTTTACAAGTCGCCTTACCCCCGGCTGAAAACAAGTTTGACTCCATCCAGAAAAAGGGAATTGAAAAATGACTGATCAAACAATCAAAACTGAACCAACTCTATTCACTGAAACCTGTTCAAGCTTGTTTCAAGCTTGTGGTGATATGTCGTCTTGGAAAGCTGGTTTGTGTGACCGCCTTGCAAAAAATCTTGTTTCAATGTCAATTCAACCTGAAGTTTTCACTGACTTCGAACAAGGCAAATTTGAAATGGTTATTGATAACTATGCACGCCGAAAAGTTCTACTTCAAGTTCATGGTAAACTTCCAATGGATAGCTGAAAGAATTCTTCAAATTTTTCTTCTAAAATAGTGTTGACAGTTGTCATAGCTTATGGTAAAATAAGAACATGACGAGCAACAACGCTCACAACTACTTAAAGCCCTGAAAGGCAAAACAAATGGTTATTATTCAAAACGTCGCTGATACCGTTCGAAACACTTTTAACTTCGGTATTGACAAATTCAAGCTTCAAGGACCAGACAACCTAGCAACCCCGTTCTATGGTTTGTTTCGATCAGACAACGCCAAATGTGTTGGCAATGCAGTCAGCGACCGCTACACACCACACACAACTGAAGACGTTGTGACTCTGGTTGAAGCTGCTGAAGCTGCTTTTGACATCGCTAGTGTTCAGTGTTATTTCCGTGACGGTCACTATGTGGTTGTTGAACCAACGAAAGACCATCGGGTTCAAATTCACGGAACTGAAGACGCTGTTTTTCCGCGTGTTATCATTCGTGCTGGTTACGATGGTCAAGCTTTCAAAGCTTGTGTTGGTTGGTTTCGTGATGTCTGTTCTAATATGTCCATGATGGAATCAGTTAGTGACACATCAGTTTCAATCAGACACACCAACTCACTGACAGACAAAGTTGATGATCTGAAGAAATCGTTTTCACAACTTCAAAAAGGTTGGGCGTTTCAGCTTGACCTGATGAATAGAATGCAGGAAGCGAAAGTTTCAGCACACGATTTTTTGTTTGACGTTTATCCAATCAAAGAAGATGCAACTGACCGACAAAAGAACTCTCACCGAAAATTGATTGGTGAATTGTTCGAACGAATTGTTGAAGAGTCTGACAAGATCAAAACGGTCAAACCAAGAAAGGAAACGAATTGGGAAACTTCAGTTTGGGAATGTTTCAACGCTGTTCAAGGTCACGTTCAACATGCTAAAACGCGACACGGTGACCCAAGTAAGTTTGATCGAATCTTGAAAGCTTTCAGTGATGCCGACGTGAAGCGTGCCGAAAAACAAGCCTTGACGCTTATCGGTGCTTGAATTAGGCTTTGACAATCAGCTACAACTGACCAGCCTGAAAAGGCTGGTTCTTTTTTAGGGATTTTGAAAATGATCAGAATCATTATCGAGACTCATTATTCACCAGATGAAAACGGTTATTGGTCTGAATGCTACGATCCGTCAACAGGTAAAGACCAATATATCGACTCTGAACTTTTTGAAGAACCAGATGACGCTTTTGCCGATGTCCAAAAAAGAGTCTTTGAAAAGTTTGGAAAAATAGAAATTGAACATGTTCGTTCTTATTAAGCCTTGACAAGTGTCAACACTTTTGCTATACTGATTGAGCAAGTAAAACATAAAGACCATTGAAAGGGGGTGATTGAATTGGCAGGAGTAGAAAAAAGAGTTCAGCAACTTGAAAGAACTGTTGAACTCTTGGTTGAGTGTATCAACCGAAAAGAACGTGGTGCGGGAATTGGTGACCTTCAAGCCGAACTTGAAGAACTGACAGCCGACCCAAAAAAGAAAAAGAAGAAGTAACATCAAACGGTTAACCGGGCGAAAGCCCGGCTGACTTCCACAACTCTGAATTCATAAAGGCAAAACTATGATTCACAAAATGTTTATTATTCAATCATTCGATTCTTATGGTGGTTATTTTGGAAAAGGAACAACCCGCGAAGCTGCTGAAAAACAGTGGAAAAAATCAGGTGGTCGAATGCGAGGACCAAAAGCAGCAAAGATTATCGTTCTAAATGAATTTACTGCTGACATTCCATTTGTTCCAATAGCTGATGGAAAGCGTGAAGGTGACGGGACAACTGAAGCTGATTGTTGGTGTGACCGAAACGGCGGCACCAACTGGAAAGGTTGTGAACGTAAAGAAACAACCATTCTTGATAAAACCAAGAAAGCAAAACAGACGGCTTGATTCCATCCAGAAAACTTAAACTTCGAAAGCTCCTGATTTTAGGAGCTTTCTTTTTCGAAAGTAAAACTCAATGAATGCTCTTGCTTGTGTGACTCGTGTTTCAGCTATGACTGAAAGATTGGTCAAGGTTAAGTTGAATTTTGATGTGACTTTAGAAGCCGCCGTTTCTGGATGGTATTGGATTAACAAGAATGATCGAATGCCAAGAATTGGTGAGTTCATCGAATGCCAATTGATCAAATCAGGCGGTCAATTTATTGTCGATTCGTGGAGCCAACCGAACGCTTCAAAAAACACAATGAAGCGTGTTGACCCGTTCGACTACAAAGAACCTTTGCTTAACCTAATCGGCTCACATCCATCAAGCAACCAATTGGTTGTGGTTGCAGAAGAACAAGCTGCTGTTGACTTTGAAGCTTCTGATTTGAACAATCAAAGAAGTGGTGACAATAATGACCTGCCTGAATCGGGTTGGTTTTCAAACCTTTTAGATGAATTGATTGATGGCTGAAGAGAACCAGCAAATATCAGCTTTGACCAAGAAAGCCGAATTCAAGTCTTTAACTGCAAAACAAAAGGCTTGGCTTCGGTCTTACTTGATTCATCGAAATGCAACATTAGCAGCGTCTGAAGCTGGCTATGCAAAACCACAAAAGGCTGGTGGTGATTGTAAAAAACACGCAACGATTAAAGCTATCATTGCAAGCTTTGACAAAAGCCAAGCGACGTTTTCAGGTATCAAGAGAGACGAAGTTCTTGCGAGACTGAAAGAAAACTCATTCCGTGACCTGACCGACTTAGTTGATGAAAACGGTTATGGCATTAGTGATTTGAATGAACTTCCAAAACGCTGTCATGCTTATGTTGACGGTATAAAATTCAAACAACTGACCGACCAAGAGGGCGAAGTTTACGGTCAGGAAATTGAATTCAAACTAACTCCCAACGCTAAGAGCCTTGATATGCTCATGCGTCATGTTGGTGGTTATGAAGCTGATAACCTTCAGCAAGCTACAAGAGTGACTTTTGATTTTGATATGCTTACTGCAATTCAAATTAAGCTACACGAAAAAGCAGGCTTCCGAAAAAATCCAATTGAAGCGAAGCTTGCTAATTACCATAAAACCAAAGGCAACCAAAAAGTTCTTGACCAGCCAAATGAAGAATTGACTGGCGAATACACGGTTAGCGAACTAATTGAAATGGGTGAAGACAATGACTGAAACTGAAAAAAAACAAATCGTTGCTTTGGTCAAACATGAATTGACCGCAACAATCCGAAAGATTCAGGTCGAACAACAAATTGATTCAATGCCTGAAATTGTGTTCTTAGCTCTTGCTCATCAAGGTCTGATTCAAACAAATCTTGATTTGGAATGTCAAATCAAAGCGTTGAATCCGAAAGCCAATCCCTACGAACAACAAGGTGAGCCACTTCGTCGAAAGATGCCAGCACCACAAGCAATTGACGTATCTGATGAAAATTAAAAGCGTTGACAATTTCTCTTCAACTAGGCATCATTCTAACAAATGCCTAACCCTAAAACACAACAAGATTGGTTTCAAGTAGCTGACGCTTGGCGGCCCCCATCCAGAAAAAAGGGACCGCCAAGAGCGGCTGACTTAGTTCTTGATCCAATTATTTTCAAAGATATGTGTTGGCCACACATTCAGTTTTATGCAAAGCAAGAAGAAATAGCTCAATCGCTTGCCTACAACAATGAAACGTATGTTGTTGGTGGAAATATGTTGGGCAAAGATTTCTTCACAGCGTTCTATGTTTTGTATTTCTTTCTAACAAGACATCCTTGCCGGATCGTGACAACTTCAGTTGATGCTACTCAACTTGAAGGTGTGCTTTGGGGTGAAATGAATGAGTTGATTGAACAGAGTCGTGTTCAATTTCCATTGAACATCAAGCACCAACATATTCGAAAATACATTGATCCATCGAAAAGAAAGCTTTGCCGAAAGTCTTACATTCTTGGTCGTGTGTCAGCGACTGGTGAAGGTATGCAAGGACATCACATTGCTGTTGAAGGTGATGGAATTCCAAGAACTTTGTTCGTTGCTGATGAAGCTTCAGCCGTTGCTGATCGTGCTTATGATGGTGCTGACACTTGGGCAAGACGAAAGTTGATCATCGGCAACCCTTTGGAATGTCAAAACTTTTTTCGAAAAGGTGTCGATGGTGGCAACAAACCATCGACAATTGATAAAGAAGTTTTTGATAAATATGTCATTCGAATTAAAGCAACTGATTCGCCAAATGTCAGGCTTGGATTGATTCAAGAACACCTTGGAATTCAACCAACCAATCAGTTGTTGATTCCCGGTGTGAAGGATTATTTCACCTATCTTCAGAATTTGGCGAGTTGGGATATTGTCAAACAAACGGTCAGTTTGAACGCTTCGTTTTATACTGGTGCTGACTTGTTGCTTTGCCCACCACAATGGTTAGACGCTGCTGAAGCTTTAGCTGACAAGTATTTGATGAATGACCAGCATCAAAAACCAACGGCAATGTCAATTGATGCTGCTATGGGTAATGACGACACAACTTGGACGCTTGGCAACCATTTTGGAATTACACATCAATACGAAAAGAAAACACCTGACACAAATGAGATTTTCAAATTCACTTTACATCTTGCTCATAAATTTCATATCAGTCCAAACCTAATTGTTTTTGACTCTGGTGGTGGTGGAAAACAACACGCTGATCGTTTGCGAGCATCTGGCTTAAATGTTCGAATTGTCAATTTTGGTTCGGCGGTCAAAGCTCAAATTCAACCATCTGGAAAGCTGAAATCAGTCAGCCAACGCGAACGTGAAGACTTGGAACACTACGAATATGTGAATCGACGTGCCCAAATGTACCATTTGATTCGGCTGAATATTGACCCCGGTAACGGTTTGATATGGGCAATACCAAGAAAATTTGTCAAACTAAGGCAACAGCTTGCCCCCATCCCTTTGTTGACTGATGAAAAGGGGCGGTTGTGGTTACCACCTAAACGGCCAAAATCAACAATCACCTATGAAGGTGAACGAAAAAAAGTCACAACACTCTATGACTTGCTGAAGCGAAGCCCTGACCATGCTGACGGGGCTGCCATGCTTCGGTGGGTTCTATCAAATCCCAAAAGACAAGTCAGGGCGGGGGCGGCATAACATGGAACAACTAAAACAAGCCCCTTCTGATTTACCTAAACGTCTTGACGTTTTCGCCAAAGCTGTTCAGATTGAAAATGTTGATCTTGATTGGCGTGCTTACTTCATTTCGTTTTGTGAAGCCCACGGTTCACCTGTTCAATATGGTGGACGTTTGCTGTTTCCTGATGGTTGGACCTATTCAGCAACTGATTACCATGGTCCTGAATGGCCACCACCAACAAACAAAAAAGAACTTCAAGACATCAAAAGGCAATACAAGCTGATCAGAAGGGCGGGTTTGAAAGTTGCAATTCATAGACTTGAAACACAACTTGAATCTTTGCGAAGAATGCAAGAAGTTCGCCCTGTTCCTTTAATGGCTCGTGGTCTTGTTGAAGACAGCGAAACAGGAAATGTAGCAATTCGCTCAATGCCGATTGATTTTCAAGCTTTAGAAATTAGGCTAGAACTGTTAAAAACTGAATTCGAAAGCTTGCCACAACAAGCTGATGTTGATCCTGATTTACTTTGTTCACTTTGCGAACTCTCAACAGAAGATGTTAAAGACTTCGGTTGCCCTGTTTGCCTTGGTTTGGATTGCCCAAATGCCTACTGACTGGAAATCTGTTGCTGACCCCGGTCTTATATTGAATCAATTCGGTTTTGATCCAATCATGGTCAACCAACTTCAAGCTATAGCAAACGCAACAGGTTGGCGTCAGCGTTCTCAGCGTGGCTATCGTCCGCAATTGATGCAAGATCGTGACCTTGAAGACGAAGCTGGCTGGCCTAAAGATGTTTCGATTGAAGAATATCGAAACATGTATGAGCGTTTCGGGATTGCTTCGCGTGTAGTTAATATCTTTGCTGAAGAATCTTGGAAGAAATCGCCAAGCTTAGTTGAAGATGACGACCCATCAGTAATGACACCGTTCGAAATGAAGTTTCAAGAACTTGATACTGAACTATTCGGTGAAAGCTGGCACCGTGACGACACTGGCGAAGTCACAAACATTTGGTCAATACTTCGCGAAGCTGACAAAAAATCAGGGATTGGACACTATAGCGTTTTGTTTCTTGGCTTTGATGACAACGAAAATTTGTCAGAACCGGTTGCCGGTCTTGATGAAAACGGATTGAGTAAAGTTGCCCCCCTTGACCGTTCAAAGCTTCGTCAAGAATCAACAAACATCAAAGCATTAACTGAAGAAAAAGCTGAATCAGTCAATGACAGCATTGACAAACACGCTGAAGAGATTTCAAAAACTGAAGACAAGCCCTTATCTGATGATGAACTAAGCGTCAACGAAGACGGTGAAGAAACAAAGCTTCTTTATCTTCAGGTTTATGACGAATCTTTGGCAAAGATTTCTGGATGGGAAACGGACAAAACAAGCCCCCGTTTTGGTTTGCCAACCAAATATCAAATTACAATCACTGACCCAATGATTGAAGCTGATGTTGCGGCACAACAGTCAACTGAAATGATTGAAATTCATTGGACGCGGGTCATTCACATCAATGAAAGGAACCTATCAAGTCGAGTCTTCCACAAGCCAAGAATGAAAGGCGGTTATCACCACCTGATTGATTTGTTGAAAGTCTTCGCATCATCGGGCGAAGCTTATTACCAAACAGGTTTCCCAACAACCTTTTTTGAAACACACCCACAACTAGGCGGTGACGTTCTTGTTGACACCGATGGCTTAAAAGACCAATGGGGACGAAACAGAAAAGGGCTTGAAAGGGCAATGGTTTTGTTGGGCATGACGGCAAAGCAAAACGCACCGGCAACAACTGACCCCAAATCATTGATTGACTTGTTGCTGATGTGTCTTTGCATTGAACAAGGAATTCCGTTGACTGTCTTCATTGGTGACCGTCAAGCGGCATTCAGTTCAACAAGCGGCGGTTCAGACAATGAACGTGTTTGGGATGAAAGAGTTAGAGAACGTCAAATTCACCATGTCACGCCCAATATCATTTATCCTTTGGTGAATCGTTTGATTCAAGTTGGTGTCTTGCCACCACCTGAAAAGGGTTATTCAGTTTCATGGCCGAACCTAACTAACAAGACCATGGAACAAAGAGCAACGGCGGTTGACTTGCTGGTCAAAGCTATTGCCTCATATCTGACCAGCGGGGCGGCTGAGTTAATACCACCAAGCGTATTCTTAACCCATGAAATGTTTCTTGATTTGCCAGACGATGAAGCTGATATGATTTTGCAAGCGGCCCGTGATTTACTGGCAAGTGAAACCGATGATGAAGGTTTTGAAGGTTCTGATTCTGAATTCGGCCCCCATCCAGAAAACGAAGAAACTTCTGATGAAGAAATTGAATTCGACGATACTGACGTTGAAATTGAATTCGATGTTGATGAAGACGATGAAATTGAATTTGATGAAGACGCTTAAAAGTTAAACGCCAATGCCCGTAAAAATCCCACACCATCAACTTCATGCTGACCCTACTTTGTCAGGGTTGTTGCGTCGAAAGTTCATTGCTGAAATGAACAGGCGGTTCAGAACCTTTGAAAAAGAACTGACGCGGGTTGTTCGTGACAACGATGATTTTGCTTTGGGTAAAAACAATGGAAGAACAGTCAACGCAAGATTTGACTTTCTTGATGACCCCGCAAAAGTCAACGCTTTTCGTCAACTGATCCAACAGCAATCTGGTTTGATTACTGGTCAACCAAAAGGTGATGAAGAATGGTGGGATGACTACATTCAGCAAGCTTATATCAAAGGTCAGGGCAGGGCGTTCGAACAATCTAAAGCCCAAATGAATGACCAAGACAAACTTGATTTTTATGAAGGTTCGAAGAAAGACTTTTTGACGTCAAGTTTTGGCAAGCCAGCCAGTCAACGGAAAGTGAAGCTTTTGGCCGGGCGTGTCTTCAGCCAGCTTTCAGGCGTCACGGCTTCGATGGAAACTGAACTAACTGAAATCTTTACTGATGGGATGATCAACGGTGAAAGCCCGGCGAAGATTTCAAAGAACATTCAAACGCGAATGAAGAAACTTTCCAAGCGTGCCCACACTTTAGCCAGAACTGAAATCACGCGGGCACATGGTGAAGGTCAGTTGCAAAGCCTTGAAGACTTAGGTGTGACTGAAGTTGGCGTCATGGTCGAATGGTCAACAGCGGGTGATTCAAGAGTTTGTTCAAAGTGCAAACCGATGGAAGGGGTTGTTTTCAAAGTCGAAGAAGCATATGGCTTGATTCCAAGACACCCAAATTGCCGTTGTGCTTTTATTCCGGCAAATGTTGGTGAATCAACCCAAGGTCAAAAAAGAAAAATCACCGAAGCTAAAAAGGCAATTCAAGCAAGTGTCAAAGCTGAAATTCCAGTCATTTCAGGAATGGCTGAGAAGCAAGCAAAGAAGTTGACCATTCAAGAAACAGCGGGCGAAATGTCAAGCCGGAATTATGAACTTGAAAAAGTGCTTGACTATGACTTGAAAAGAAAGCTTGCAAAATATGAAGTCACAAACCCTGAAGGGCAGAGGGTTGAAATGACTTCGCGAGATATTCAGAAAGTTCTGACAACTGAACAACCAATCAGATCAGTTGAACGTCAAGCTGAATTGACTACTTGGAAAGGCCCTGACACAAAAATCACCAAAAGACCAAAGCCAGCGGTCACGGCTGAAGAAGCGATTCAAAAAGAGGCTTCACGAAAAAAGGGCGGCAAAGCCACAAAGCCAACGCAAGGGGCTGGAAATTTAGCAAAGAAATCGTCAAAGCTTTTCACAAGAAAAAACAAGCTCAAAAAACCGATTGTTCGTACATTGATGAACCGCTATGAAAAAGCTTTTAAAAGTTCAAAGCGTGAAGGCAAAGCGGCAAAGCTTCAGCACATTATTGATTTGATGTATTCTGAAGGGGTTGTTCTTCAAGGCAAAGGCGTCAATGCTGTTTGGGTTGACCGAAAATATCCTGACCAAAAAACCCCGGCAAGCACAAGATGACAGCTATTTCAAGCCACATCTTCACCGACACTGAAACAAAGCTTTATTCTGTTTTGTGTGATGGTCGGCGGCACACTAAAGAAGACCTTCGGAAATTAGTTGATCCTGATGAAATCATTGACTTGTCAGCCATTCAACCGCATATCTCAAGAATGCGGCGAAAATTAGAACTTGAAAACACTGGTCATGGTATTGTTTGCGAACTATACCAACGCAAAGTTCACTATCGTTTGATTCGCTTTGTTGGTGGAACTGAAGGCTGAAAGCCTTAGCCTTACATTTGTTCACTATACTCTTGACCATTTCAAAGATTCAATTTATCGTTGAATCATGTTTGAACAGGTAACAGTCAACAACGTGGGCGTTTGTCGTCAAGAAGTTCTTGACGGTCGAAAGTATTTTGTTGCACCCATGACAATGATTGTGCCCGGCGTTTTGCCCGGTTCAAAAGGCCCCCTTCTTTATCGTTTGGAAGATATTCGAAACACGGTCAAAGCTTGGAACAATGTTCCAATCACAAAAGGTCACCCAAAAGAATCAGGCAATTTTGTTTCAGGGCGGAACCCCAAGATTCTTGAAAAATACGGTCTTGGTCGGGTTTTCAATGCTCACATCGAAAATAACGAACTAAAGGCTGAAGGCTGGTTTGACATTGAAAACGTCAGACGGAAAGCCCCCGAACTGATTGGTTATCTGTCTTCAAACCAGCCAATTGAATTGTCAACCGGGCTTGACACGCAACAAGTCGATGGCCCCGGTACATTCAACGGCGTTGACTATACGGCTGTTGCTGCTGATCATCGACCCGATCATTTGGCTATTTTGCTTCACGAAAAAGGGGCTTGTTCCCTGAATGACGGTTGTGGCTTGAACGTCAACAGCCAAATCTTAAAAACTTTAAAAGAAGAAGAAGGTTTGAACATGGCCCGCAAATACGAAGAATTGACCGGAAACGCAAAAGACCAAGTTGACACATTGACTGTCAATTGTGCTTGCTGGAAAGACGGCAAGGAAACCTTGGCGTCAATGTCTGATGCTCAAATTGATTCAATTTACAACGCTGAAACGGCTGACGCTGAAGACATCGAAAACGCTGACGATGACGACAAGAAGAAGAAGCCCGCGTTTTTGGAAAACGCAAGTGATGAAGAGTTGAAAAAAGAAGTCAACAAGCGTGGCTTGAACAAAAAGACTGACAACTCTGAAACTGATGATGAAAAAATGGCCAAGCTTCGCGAAGCTCAAAACAAAACCAAAAACGCTGAAGAAGAAGAAGAAGAAGAAAAACCAACGGCTAACCTTTCTGACGAAGACCGTTTTGCGGTTGAATGGGCGAAAAACCAACGCACCAAAGCCCGCGTTGCTATCGTCAACGAACTGACAGCGAACCTTTCAGGGACAGAACGAAAAAACCGCGTTGAAATGCTTCGCGGCAAATCGCTTGAAGAACTTGAAGACCTTCAAAGCGTTCTTGTCAACTTCGGTGTTGCTCCAACAAACAACACGAACAACAACGGTCAAGTTGCCCAAACTGTCAATGGTGAAACCGTGACGGGTGAACGTGCTTCAACAGTCAACCGGCTTCGACAAGTTGCGGCGGCCAACTATGGCGGCATTGCGGGTGGTGTTGTCACAAACGCAAAACCAATTGACCACCAAAAAGATGAAGACATTGGAGAAATGACAGCTAATGTTTTGACCTTCAATGAGCCTGAAAAAAACAAAGAGTAAATTCGGCTTACTCTCATCCAGAAAAACGGACTGATAAAAAGGCAAAGCTTTCGGTTCAAAGTATTAAAAGTCAAAGCATATCATTAAGGAATAAAACCAATGACTGATTTTCATATTGCAAATCACAAAAGCATTGTTCAGGCTGCTCCTGAACCGCGTGGCATTTTTCGGAATGGCACAATTAAAGGTGCTTATTTGCCCGGTTCATTGGTTGATCGTGACCCAACTGTTGCACGCGGTGATAATGGTCAATGGACTTACCGACCTGCAACACCGGGTGGTGATGGGTTGCCTTCAGTGATTCAAATTCTTTGTGAACGCTTAACAGGTCACAATTCAGATGTGGCTTATGAGGCTGGTGAAATTGGTCGCTTGTATATCCCTGCTCCCGGTGAGCTTTTGTATGTCCGCGTTTCAGCAGCAGGAACAGGAACAGGTGATTCAGTTGCTGATGGTGATTATCTTATCGTTGACAATGCTTCAGGGTTGTTAATCGCAACAACTGGAACACCAGCATCTAAGCCATTTCGAGCGGCTGAAGCTGTTACTGACGTTACAGCAGCAGGGACTTTAGTATTGTGCGAATACACTGGTCACTAAGATCGGCAAATAATTACTGATCAGCGTGTAACTTACTCAACTAAAAATCAAAAAACTATTGGAGATATTAAAATGCCTGCAACTCAAGATTATCTGTTTGCCGGTCAAGGTTTTGGCGAGTTCGGGCAGCACTTCGCTCGTTCTGGTTTTGATCAGAATCTTTATCGACCATTTATTGATGGTCGTGGACAGCTTTCATGTATTGTCAATATGGGTTCAATTGCAAATCCAAAATTAGAAAAGCATTCAGTCAAAGACTTGCGTGATGCTGGTTTTCCAGTTGTCAACGCGGCCACGACACTTCGCAAAGACGATTGGATTCGCTTTGATAATCGCTTGCGTGAAGTCGCCAAGCCCCGTTTGCGGGCATGGACTGATTTAGCGGGGGCGTCTTCAATGTCAGGGTTTGACGGTTATTCAGCCTACACGCATGAACGCGAAGCCATCAGTTCAGGCGGGCGGGCTTATGTGGACATGGACGGCATGACTGAAGGTCAAGGTGACAACCCCTTGTTCCTTTTGGATTCCACACCGTTGCCAATCACTCATTCGTCTTTTTGGATGCCGAAAAGGACGATTGAAGTCAGCCGGGCAAAGGGAACCCCACTGTCAACACGTCAATTGACGTCATGTACTGAACGGGTCACTGAAACCGTTGAACGTACATTGATCGGAACTTTGACAGGTATGACTTTCGGAACTGATTCACGTCATCGGCGTGATTCACGGGTTTGGGGTTACTTGAATTTCCCTGATCGTATGACGTTGAACACCATGACAACGCCAAATTCAGGCGGTTGGACTGGCAACACTTTGGTCACCGAAGTCTTGACCATGATTGATAACTTGGCAGCAACCGGGAAATATGGCCCGTTCATGCTTTACCACTCAACTGACTTCAGTCAGATCATGGGGAATGACTACAGCTATACAGGTGGTAATCATTCACACATGACTGTTGCCCAACGCTTGCGGGGAATTGATGAAATTCGCGACGTCAGACGTCTTGATTTCTTACCAGCGGCAACAAACCCGTGGACGATTGTACTTGTTGAAATGAGTGAAAACACGGCGGTTGCTATTGAAGGAATGCCTTTGCGTGTTCTTCAATGGGAAAGTCACGGCGGCGAAAAGATTCACTTCAAAGTCATGACAATCATGGTGCCTGAATTGGCAAGTGATTACAACGGTTCTTGTGGTATTGGAGTGATGACCACAAGTTAAACTTCAGCGAAAGTATCAAGCCCGGCAAACTACGCCGAACCTTCAGCTTCGGGTTGCCAAAACAGCCCGAAGCTTTTTCTATCCCGAAACCTTATTTTGAAAGTCAACCACAATGGCAAGAACGAAAACAGCGGCAAAGAAGAAGACAGAAAAAAAATTCAAATTTCGCGTGCTGTCAGGCTTTCACATCGAACGTGAAGAAAACCCTGACTATGACCCGAAGATTCATGAAGAATCAGCCAAGTTCAGGCAATTACGCTACGGCAAAGGTGATGTTTTTGAATCTGATGTCGATTGTGTCAAACGATACAACACAAACGATTCGAAAAAATTCGCTTACTTCGGCCAAGAGACTGACGAAGAAAAGCAAGTTGGGAACCCAATTCAAAACTTGCGAAACATGACTAAGTCCCAATTGCTTGAAGTCGCAAAAGATGAAGGGGCTGAATTTACAGCTTCGATGAATCGTGCTGAACTGTTTCAAGCTGTTGTTTCAACAATGCTGACCAAAGCAACTGAACCCGATTCAGACGAAGTTGACGGCCTTGAAGGGGCGTTTTCTGAAGAAGAACTTGAACACGGTGGAAGCGGTGAAGACGGGGTTGAATAAGCCAAACAGCTAAAACGCAACGCCAACCAAAACCCTTTGAAAAGTTTTACTGATGCCCCGAACAGACGAAGACGAAGTTCAATCATTACTTGGTGCCCAATATTATGGGTCATCAAGTCTGACAATCTTTATTGGTATAGCTAACAAGCTGACAACACGAATGAATACTTGTGCCGTCAGCAAAGGCTATTCATTTGATTCTGACGAATTACGCTATATTGAAGCCCTTCTTGCGGCACATGCTTATGGTTTGTCAGATCAGTTTGTGACTTCAGAATCAACTGACGGGGCTTCAGCAACTTATCAAGGCCAAACAGGGATGGGCTTACAAGCTTCGAAGTTTGGTCAGACGGCTTTGATTATGGATCATTCAGGTTGTTTGAAAGCTTTGACTGAAGGAAACAGGGCTTCAGCGGTGTGGCTTGGAAAGAACGTCAAGAATGTCGATGACTCCTTGGGAACAGCTTCAGGAGATCGATAAATGCCGCCTTTGGAGCTTCGCGATTTACGTCAAACAATTACTTATTATCCATTTGTTAAAATAGCTGGTGATGGTCAAGTTGAAGTTGGTTCAGGAATTGAAAAATCAGCACGCTATTTGATCAAGCAAATTCACACTAAAAAACAAGGAAATCAACAAGAAGAAATCACTTATGATGGAACATTGATTTTAGGATTCTCAGCATCAATCAATTCTAAAGTTGATATCGAAGGTGAGATTTATTTGATTAAAGACTCTTCAATCGTTCCAAACATCAAAGCAAGAAGAAACAGATACAAGCATTTTCTACAAAAGGCGTGACATGCAACCACACACCAAAAGACAACAAATTTCCAAATCAAAAACGGGAAAACTCGACTCAACCGATTGGCGAAAAATTGGCACTGGTGCGGCTGTTGCCGTATTAGGAGCTATCTTAACTTATGCAACTGAAATCATTCCTGATCTTGAGCTTGGCGATTATGGTCCAATGCTTGCGGCTGGTCTTGCTGTACTCGTCAACGTCATTAGAAAAATTCTCACCGACAATTCAAATAATGATGACGGCACTCATCCAGAAAACAATGGAAATTCAAACGGTGGTGGTATTTTTCCAGTCTCGATTTTGCTCGCTTTTATTCTGTTTTTCTGGATGGGTTCAGGATCAAGCCCAAACAGTGCTTTGATTTCAGCAGAAACCCCATCAGTTTCAACCACAAACAGTTCAAATCTAAAACCTGATCCAATCATCGTTGGACACACCAAAGCGACAACAGGAGCTTTGATAGTTCTGAAAGCTGATGTTGTCGCTGACTTCTATGATTGGAGTGTTGACACGACTTTAGTGACTATTCCAAATGAGGAAGCATCAGCTAGCCTTTCAGATGCTGTTGAACTTCTTCAATCGGCTGGTTTTACTATCGAAAAAAACTCTGAAAATGACTCGCAATTTTATGTTGTATTAGATAACGGAAAAGCTATTGTTTTGGCAAGTTATCCCGGAACATGGCAAGTCAACCTTGCTGTTTCAAATGCTTCAGGTGTTTCTCAGAGATCACATAAAGTCGTTGTCAGACCTATTGGTTTGCCTGATCCACCAAAAGACCCTGATGATGGTGAAGGCGATGATGACGACCCCGATCCTGAACCAGACCCTGACCCACCAAAACCACATGATTTCAAATTAGGACCACAAATCAAAGCTTTGATTGATGATATCCCGCAAGCAACCCTTGATCGTGAAGCATCGTCAGTTCGAAACGCATTAGCTAACGCTGCTGACGCTGCTTTTCGTGGTGATTTTACGACAACAAAAGAAGCTGATGCTTCAGTCTCGAAAGCCTTTACTGACTTGATCAACCAAAACTTGTTGACAGTGAAAGATTGGAAGGCTTTCGGCATCGGAATCAATGAGCTATTCAGTGCTTTAATCGCTAGTGGTGAAATTCAATCAGTCGATGATTGGGGTTTGGCATTACGTGAAGTTGTAGGTGCAATGTAATGAGCAAAAAACGAGCTAAAAGAAAACAACGTCAGTATGTTCGCAACTTGCAAAACATTGGTCAAAAAGATTTGACTGAACGGCGTTCTGACTTTACACAATTCCTGTTTCAAACTGGTCATCTTGAAGCACCTTTTGGAATTCCTTCAGGTTTCAATCCTGACAAAGATGACCCATTTGGAATAGATCAAAAATCAGATATTTACAAAGACGCTGTTAGAAGTTGGAAGACCATTGAACAGCGTCTTGACCCATTTTGTGAAGCAAGATATGGCGAAGCGTCAAAGCTTGATGACGAAATTGGTCCTGCAACTCTTGATGCTCAATATCTCTTGCGATGTGGAGCAAAAGACCACGACAAAAACAAACCTTCAAACATCCAAACAGCTTATGGTTCTGGCAATTGGAAAGGTTGCCATGACATAGGAGATTTTCACGCTGTCAATGTTGTTGAAAGACAAGGACCACCAGCGTTTTTAGCCCCACTTTGGGAGCAAGTTAAAGAAAACGTCATTGAAGCTTATGCAGAAGTTGGACTTCGTGTTTTCTTTAATAAACCTGATGCACCGGCAAACACACACCTTGAGTTTGTTAATCAATCTGACGGTTGGATTGGCTTAGCGATTGTCTGTAATAATTGCACATGCTCGTCAAGCCCGATTTTTAACAGATACTTAGCAACTTATCGTGGTGGCTCAACATCAACAGCGATAATCCAACAATGGACAAGCTTAGTCAAACATGAACTTGGTCATAACACTGGAATGAGTCACACACGCGGCGGTGTTATGAATCCTTCAATTGTAAATGGACTTCCAATCAGTTGGCGAAACGATCCAGCTTGGAAAATGTTGGTAGCTCGTTTTGGTGGTGTTCCTGTTCCACTTGATAATGACCCTGAAACTTATCGTTTAGTATTTGCTCGCGAGTACGCAGACGGCAGACTTGAAAAGTGGAAAGACGTTCCAAAATCAGCAAGCTTATTTCCATTTTAATTAAAAGTTTGACTTGACCTTGGACGTGTCTAACTAAAGTAAAATTCAAACAACAAAACCTTTAAGAGAAAAGAGCAACCAAAATGTCTATTGAACTAAAAATGAACGAACGATTGTCAGCAAGATTGTCAAAAAACTTAGAAGGCTCAGCAGCTTTTGACCCTATGACAATTGCGACGTTGATCACAACAATTTTTTCTGCATTCGCAAATTGCAGAGACCGAAACACACCGACTGATGAAACTCCTGAAGGTCAAGTTGCTCGAATGCGTCAAATGTCAGACCGTCAACAGCGGCGAATTTTCAAAGCAAGGTTAATTAACGACAATTTTGAAGGTAAAGCAAAAGCTTGGAGAAAAGGCGGGGGAAGAGAACAACTTGAAGCAGCTATGTCTGAATTCAATTCAGCAACTGACGCTGAACTTGTTGAAGCTGTGATTGCAGCTAGAGCAGAACAGGCTTTAATTGAAAGCTAAACTCAAAGCTATTTCTATTATCTCAAAAACTAAAAATTAAACACTAAATTTCAAACTTCAAAAGGTGCAAAACCATGTTTCAAAGACTCACATTCGTCGCTGTCATGCTTTCGATTGTAATCAGCAATCAAACGTACGGTGACCTATTCCCCATCCAGAAAAACGAAGCTGAAGAAGTTAGCATGTTTCCAGATTTTGAAAGTTTGGAACTTGTAAAGGTGTCAGATGTTGTTCAAAAACCTAAAGCACCTGAATTTACTTTGAAAACAATTCGCGTTCCGATTGTCGGCACTGGGTGGGCAAGACAACCAATTTGTTCTGATCCAAATTGTGCGATGTGTTTCACACAATATCAAAATAAGACAATGAGAATTCAAAATCCTGATCCTCAAGCGTCAGCACCAACAACAGAACGTGATAACGCTTTAGCCCAACTAAAACTAACATCGAATGATGTGTTTGCTGATATAGGTTGTGGTGATGGAAATGTTTTAATTACAGCAGTGAAAAACTATGGTGTTAAGTCAGCTATTGGGATTGAAATTGATCCTGATAAAGTTAGTGAAGCCCGTTCCAATGTTCGTCGTGCTGGTTTAGAAAGTCGAATTCAAATTATTGAAGCTGATGCTGAAAAATTTGATCTTCAAAAGAATGATGTGACAGCAGCTTATGTTTATTTGTATCCTGATTTATTGAAGGCAATTGATTTTAGAGGCGTATCAAAAATTGTTTCAGTCTATCACGATATTCCAAATCTAAACACAAATAAGATTGGAAACAGTTATGTTTTTCAATCTAAAACTCAACGAACAAAACAGCCATCAGTTGCTGTTAATCAATCTATAACAAATCAAGTGCAAACTTCGTCTGGTCATTGGGAAAAGCGTTGTTATCGCGATAGACGTGGACGTGTTACAAGCTGTCAAATGGTTTGGGTTGCTAACTGAATTAAGAATTCGTTTTTGACCTGAAGCAAGAAGCGAAAAGGAAACAGGAAGTCATGCAAGCCGATAGCCAAATAGTCAACAGCATCTTAAAACAAATTAAAGAAGTTGATGACAAGGTTGACAATCAAGATGTCAGAATCAGTGTCATGGAAGCTAATTCAAATTCAACAGTGAAAAGAATTAACGGCTTAATAGCGGTTATAGCGTCCGTCGCTTTATTGTTTGCTCCTTGGATGTGGGCAATGCACGCTGATTTAGCCAAGACAACTGACCGTGTTGAAAATGGCGTTGCTCCTGCTCAATGGTTTCTTGACGATATGAGAGAGATCAAAACAAGACTTCGAACTATCGAGAAAAATCAGGAATGATTTGATGGCTAGTGTTATCAAAATAATTGGATCAAGAAAACTTAAACAACAACTTAAAAAGAAAATCACTAAAGCTCAAAAATCAAACACAAAAGATGTTATTGTTGGCTACTCAGCAGGATATGCCTTATACGTTCACGAAATGCCAATGGTGAATCAAGGTTCGCCAAGAACAGGAAAACGTGCTGATGGCTCAAAGCGAAAAGGCTTTTGGTGGGAGCCACTTGGCAAAGCTAAAAATAAATTTCTTGAAGACCCGGCAAGAGAAAATCGAAATGAAATTTCAGCTATTATCATCAATACCTACAAGCAAACAGGAAACATGTTGACGGCGTTGTTGCAAGCCGGGCTGTTTCTTCAACGTATCAGTCAAAAAATGGTTCCAGTCGATACTGGAAATCTGAAACAATCAGCCTTCACTGAACCCGTATCAAAAATATGAGTCGAGTTGAAGTTTCACAATCTGAAGCAGTCAAGCAATTACTGATTGATAATTCAATTGGAATTGAAGTTGTTGACAATGCTACAAATTGGGAAATTTTCACAAACTTCATGGGAAATACCCCTGATAATGCGTTGGCTCTTTTTGACCGCGAGCCTATTGCTAGTGGTGCTGATCAGTTTGGCGATATTAAAGAGAAGCTTGGAATTCAATTTTTGATTCGAGCAAAGACACCTGACCTTGGACACGTCAAAGCTAGATCAATTCGAAATTTTGTGGACACAATCAAACGTCAAGTTGTGACTGTTCAGGCAACTGATTATCTGATTCACGTTATCACTCGTGTCGGTGGTATTTTGCCAATCGGAAAAGAGCAAGGCAACGATAGACACCTTTGGTCAATCAATGCTCACGTTACAATCACCACCAATTGAAAGGTATTTTTTATGTCTGCTCCTGCATTCACAACACGTCAAGCACCTGCTGAAGCAAAGCTTGAAGATGGTTGGCAAACAAACATCATTTTTTCAGACGATCCTGATATTTCAATTTATGAAGACTCAATCCAAGCTCCCGGAATTGAGCTTCCTGAATTGATTGACACAACGACTCAGCTTAATGTGGCTTGGCAGACGTTCGCGATTCACTCGCTAAAACGATTAACTGAATCTAACGTCACAGCAGGCTATGCAGCGGCATCCTATCCACAACTGATTGCCATGATCGGAACACTTCAAGCGGTCACAATTCATTTTCCAAACGATTATGAAATGGCGTTTTGGGGCGTTTTACGGTCAGCACTTCCAAACGCTCTTGAGCGTGCTGGTTTTCCAACTGTCGCATTATTGGTAGGATGCACAAACACTGATACAGCAGGAGCAGAAGAAGGACCAGTGTTTCAACAAGGTTCAGGAACCTAAAAGAAACTTTCGGGGCGGGGTTGTTTGGTTTGTTGTTTGTTCGCTCAAATCAACAACCCCGTTTTTTTTTTTATTAACCAGCAAGGCAACCACTAATGCAACGTGAAAAAAAACGCTTATCAGTCTCAAAAGAGCTTTGGCAATATGAGATTGAAAACCCGGATACGGGTGACTTTGAACATTTCGTAATGAAACCAGCTTCAGGTGCTGATTCAACTTCATTTCGAAACATGATTATGAACAACGCAACGCTTGGGGCGTCTGGTCGTCCTGAACACGTTCAAAACCTCGCTGATGCCGAAACATTTCTTGTTTCAAGGTGTCTGTTTGTTGACCTTGAACCAGACGGAAAAGGCAAGCCGGGAACAAATGTTTCCATTGCTAAAATCAGCAAGTGGGATGCTCCTACTACAAAAGACCTTTATCAAGATTGTCGTGAAATTTCTAAGATGTCTGAGGCATCGAAAGAACGTGATTTACTTCTTGAAATGATGAACACACCGGGTTCACCAATCAATTTTCAACTTGTCCGGGCATGGATCAAAAGACAAGAAGATAAAACAAAATGGCGTGCTTTACTTCTTCTGTTTGAAGAAGAAACTGAATCAGTAAAAAACTAGCTGATCGACTTAGCCTTTGGCTGACTCTTGCCCACTCATGGGGTAAACCAGTCAGTCAAGTCATGGAAGAAATGACTGAATTTGAACGTGATGTTCACCTTCATCATTTGGCGAAAGTTGAACAAAAACCAAAAATGTCTGACTGGTATCAGATGCAAAACACGGCTTACCTATCAGCTATTTTACAAAAACCAACATTTCCAAAAGCAGGGCATAAAATACAAATACCAGCCTTAAAAACTTTTCGCTTAGATGAAGAAAATGAAAAAGGCTCCCATCCAGAAAACACGCCAAATGACGGAAAGGAACGGCGTAAAGGTTACACTGCTGACGAAGCAACAGCTTTATCTTTAGCAGCTTGGCGTCAACGGACTGGTCTTGATACTTGAAAGCTTTAGCTTATGGATACTGAACTTGAAAGAATGGTCATCCGTTTAATGGGTGACATTGGTGACTTTGAAAAGGATTTCAAAGTTGTCGATCAAGCCATTGATAATGTCCAAAAAGATTTTAATGATCTTGGAAAGACAGCAAATCAAGACATGAAGTCACTTGGCGACTCTTCAAAAGAAGCAAGCAACACAGCGTCATCAGGATTTGGAACAATCAAATCAGGTGCAAAATCTTTATTGGCTTCGCTTGGTCCAATTGCTGTTGCTTTGACTGGTATTGCTGGTATTGCTGGCTTTGCTGGAATAACATCTTCAGCTTATGAGTCAATTGATGCTCTAGCTAAGACATCCGACAAGCTTGGGATTGCAACAGAAGATTTAGCACGAATGCGTTTTGCTGCAAATCAATCTGGCGTGGCTTCTGAAGTGATGGATAAATCACTTGGAAGCTTGTCAAGAAAAATGCAGGAAGCAGCTAAGAACGGTGGTCCTGTTGCGGACACTTTGAAAAGTATTGGTTTGTCAGCCGATGAGCTAAAAAACAAAAGTCCTGTTGATGCTTTCAAAGACATCACCAAAGCAATGGAAGGCGTTGAAGGTCAAAACAAAAAAACAGCAATTGCTTTTCAATTGTTCGAAGAAGAAGGAACAGCACTTGTAAATACAATGGCGGGTGGTCTGGATGGATTAAACGCAAAGTTAGCTGAAGCTGAAGAACTCGGAATCGGACCATCACGCGAAGATGCTGCAAAGATCGAAGCAGCTAATGACGCTTGGGATGTGATGAAGGCGACTTTTTCAGAACTAACAAATACCCTTGCAATTGAACTAGCTCCTATGTTTATTTCAGTTGCTGAAGTTGGAAAAAATGTAGGTTTGTTTGCTTCAAAATCATTCAAAGCAATGATGCCAATTGTGCATCAGGTCATCAATGTTTTTGGTGCGATGTGGAACACTTTAACAGGCATGATTCAATCAGTGTTTGATTTTGGTTCCACTTGGGATTTTGTTTATAGCATCGTTCAGACTGTTTTTGATTTTGTTATTGACAGCTTGATTCTTGCTGAATTCGCTTGGCTAAATATGGGTTCGATTGGGGAACTAGCTTTCTTGAAAGTTCAACTTGCCGGACTTCAATTTTTTGAAGAAATGAGTCATTTCTTTACTAAAGTTCTTCCCGGCTACTTGAATTGGTTTTTGACTAATTGGACTCAAATTTGGTCTGAAGCTGGTGAATTTGCTTCGACCGTCGTCAGCAATTTAGCTAATAACGTCAAAGCTGGTCATCAAAAAACTGTTAATGCTTTGGCAAGCTTCACAGTTCAAGCAATGGGTTGGATTCAAGGACAAAGCCAACAACAGATTCAAGACACCCTTGACACCTTGGGTGAAATGCAAGATATGCAAAAGAAGTTTGACTTCAAAGGGCTGGCTGACGGCTTTGAATCAAAAATCACACTCCCTGAGATTCCAGAACGCGAACTTGGTGAATATGAAAAAGACTTGTTAAAACAAGTTAGCGATATGGAAAACACTTTGACTGATTCTCTTGGTGATTTTATGACCAAAAGAAAAGCAGACTTGGTTGATGAAGCTGGAAAAATAGCAAAAGAAATCAATTCAGCTTTGGGTGAAGAATCTAAAGCTATGCAAAACAGTGAAAGAAAAATTGATTTAGGCTTGACTGCTGAACAACAAAACGCAATTACAATTCAAGGTGACGGAAATGACCCCAACCAGAAAACAGCGGACAACACAAAAATAATCGCTGATGAAACCAAAAAACAAACTGATTTTATTCGCGATACAAGAGACGATAATCGAAAAATGGTTACGTTCTTTAGCAATCAAACAGCAACTCAAATTCCTTAGAAAAAAGCTATGTCTCTAATCGGTATTGGTTTGAAAATGGGTGGCGATGACTCTGATTACAGTGTCAATAGCTGGACGCATCGCTATCGTTATCTCGCTGAATCAAATAATCGATACGACACGCCAACATCAATTTTCTTTGATCGTTTAGTTCCACAAATCGGAACCATTGACCGTTACTCAAATAACGCGGTCATTACAAATGTCAAACCAAAACGAAGTTCAGAATCTAATTTTCTTTGGGACATCGAAGTAACAGCTTCAAGCCTTGACGCTGATAATCCAGCAATTAACCCACTAGATGAACCTGCTATTATTGTTCCATTTAGTGAACAGACAACAGAGCTAACATATCGAGACCGTGAAAATAAATGGATTCGAAATAAAGCAGGAACAATTATTCCTGTTCAAAGAAAAGTTTCAAACTGGATTTTCTCAGTCAAAAAGAATTTACCTTTTTTGCCTGATTACATGATGGAAATGAACAACACCATCAATAGTGGTTTTGTTTAC
>Ga0210043_1000243_pt1 | contig 59026 bp, 82 predicted proteins | sample CryGeymet201501t_FD_183990 | JGI IMG/M metagenome (GOLD analysis project Ga0210043, IMG submission 183990) | Groundwater microbial communities from Crystal Geyser aquifers in Utah, USA - Crystal Geyser metaG 2015-01t (SPAdes) (version 2) | ecosystem: Environmental > Aquatic > Deep subsurface >... | reverse complement strand
CAATAGCGATCGGTGAAAGAACAGAAACGCCGAAATAAGCTAACATAATTGTTCCGGCTGTCGTTGCTGCAACAGCAATCACATCAAAATTCGATGCTAGAAAATTAATTCCATCGGCTAGCAACGTAGCACCACGAATAGCCAATTCAAACGCACCAAATAGCGCCGTACCGATCATTTGAACAAACGCAAAAAATCCGGGCTGTTTGATGGCTTCAACCAATCCTTCAATTGCCAGCCGCAAACGCTCGACACCTGGACCTGTCAACTCGAACAGATCACCCCATGAGTTGCGCAACGCCTGTAATGCACCACCAAGCGTTTCGCGTGCGGCTTTGGCGGAACCGCCGAATTGTTTTTCAAGCTCTTTCAAGACGATATTTTGCGCGCCTGCCATATCGTTTGTAGCAACCATTTGTTTGACGGCTTCTTTTTGCGCTTCTGTAAATTGGACGCCTGCCCGTCCAAGTGCTGACATACCCAACACCGGATCATTCAACGCCTTGCCAACCTGGAGCGCCGCAGACCGCAAATCGGTTTTCATGGCTGTTGCGTAATCGGTAACGGAAGCCGTTGCACGGTCAAACGTATCGCCGCGCACATTTGTAAACGTGAGCAACAATGCTTGCATTGAATTAATCGCCTCATCACCAAATGTCGTTACATTCTGTAACGCCGCCGCGTGTTCATTCAATTGCGCAACAGATCGGCCCGCAGCACCGCCGGTTGACGCGAGCGCCGCCGACAATTGCGCTTGAACAGCCGCGCTTTCAATTGTCGCTTGTGTGAAATTGCGCAAACTCAAAGCCGCAAATATCGCCGCTGCAAACGCGGTCAACGCGGCAACAGCACGACCAATACCGGTTGACAACAGACCGACCGCAGAGCTTGAACCTTTGACACTATCGGCAAATTTACGGCTGTTGTCGTTGGCACTTCCGAACATGCGTGACAATCGATTGGTTGCGCGTTCCGCCTTGCCCGCCGATGGCGACAAATCTTCTAACTTACGTTTGGCGTCGGATAATTCGCCGGTTTGCGCGCGAAAGCCGATTTCTGCAATGTCCATTTGCTTCAATCCTCAAACAGAGCATGATAGGCGGTATGAATGAAAGATTTAACGTCAATATCGGACCATTCATTTTTCATCAAATTATACCACGCACAAACAACTTGAATATTGTCCACAGTATAACCTTTATTGGAGTTCTTTCTATCCAAAGAAGGCCCCATAGGGTTTTTGTGATAATCATCATTTTGTGAAAAATCGAACGGTACTCCGGTAACTGCACATTTAAAGTCTTGAATATGTATCATAACAAACAGTAAATCAGCAGTAATGGAAAATTCAAGATTTTTTCTTTTTGCTCTATTTTCAGCAGCCGAAACAATCCTTTTCATTCTAAACAATAGATCACCATAATAATTTTCAGCAGATTTAGATCTTTTTTTAATTAAATGTTTTCTATAACCTTCTGTTTTCATATATTTCTTTTGATTTCTCAAAGACCTTTCATAAAATTCCGTATCGGTGTTTCTTCTTTCAAATGTTTGAATTGTGTTTTCTTTTTGACGGCATTTCTTACATGTATGTCGTCTTGCAATTTTTGACCCGTTAGGGAACACGCCGAAACACTCGATTAATTTAAAATCGCCGCATTTCTTGCATTTCCTAAGTTGGTCGGCCACGTTCAATCACCTTCCGCGCTGCGCATCTAACTTACGCTTTTCATCCATGCGGATGTTATAGTCTTGCAATTCTTGGTTCATTTCGTCGCAAAACGCATCATCCATAGCGGACAAGATAGCATATTCGAGCGCATTGACGATAGTGCCGGAAGCCTCGCACCACGCCAGGAATTCGCTTGGCGGGATAGGCTCGCAAACACCGTCACGGACGCGCCGCAGCCGCCTGCTTATCTCAAAATACCATTCCCAAAGTTGATCACCCTCGCGGGGAATATCGACCGCTGGTGACGATCCTTGTCCAAAACGCTCATTGCGCTCGCGTCGTGATAAGCCGTTTTCATCGGGCATATCGTAGCGGACGCGAGCGCGAACGGCTTCAATCAGATCGTTTTGGACGCCGTAAAAAAAGCCTTTTCATCCGTGATTGCTTCCGTCAACTGATCGGCAAACCATTCAACGGTTGTGAAAACGTCGAACACGGATGCGCGATCAAACGCGGGTTTTTTGCCCTTGAATGTTGCGTCCTTGCCGTACCAATCCCAACCAGTCATTGCCTGGAACAGCATCGCATTGGCATTTTCTTCAATGTCTTCCGATTTGAAGTTTTTACCCTTGGCGTCAAGCTTCAATTTGGCGTCTTGAATTTTACGCTTAATTGTTTTCATGCGCGGATCAGTGATTGAAATAAGCGTGACGCGAATTCCCATCAATGCCGTTTCATCGGCGGGGTGATGAATTTCAATCATGCGTTCAGACGGTTGGATTTCGGCAATATCCATGATGTGTTCCTTTCAAAGAAAACGGGCGGTTGTGAGCCGCCCGCGATATTTATCCATTAGGTCAATCAGGTCAAGCAACAATCGCGGCTGTTGCGTCGGACCAGCCGACCGCGTAACCGCTGTCATTGCGAGCCACAACGCGACCTTGCACATATTTGCCAATGTCAGCCGTCACCAGCACATATGAATTGGTCGTGGCGCTCGCCTTGGCAACGCCGTTCAAGAACCACTGATATTCATACGTGATGGTTGCATCACCCGTAACCGTACCGTTGGAAAGCGTGAGCGTTTCGCCAACCGCTGGCGTTCCATCGTCGGTGATTGCCGGAAGCGCCGTGAACGCCGGAGCAACGCCGCCCGCGCCGGGATTGGTCACGATTTCCTCTTGCTGCAATCCGAGTGTGAAGACTTCCAAATCAAAATCCTCATTCGCGCCACCTGGACGCATTGGACCGGTGATCAGGCCACGATTGTAGAAAACCGAACCTTGACCGGCAACCAAACCATCCGAACGCAATTCCTTGATCGCGTAATTGTTGTTGTTGCCGACAACGCCGCCCGCGCGCAAGAGGATTTGGCCCGGATCGGTCGGAATGCGCGCGCATTCAATGACCGGCGAACCCGCGTCGGTCATGCCCTTGGCTTTCTGCACAACGGTTGTATCCCATGTGGGATAGGTCAGGATGTTCGTGCTTTTTCCCTGTTCACCGCGCGAACCAACGCCCTTGATTTCAACCCATGTGAGCAATTCATATTCGCTCAAGGTCAGATCGGCATTTTGCGCCGTTGCACAAACGAAAATGCGGGACGCCGCGTTAGCGTTCACAAACGCCGATGCGGCCAAAAGTGTGAGAAGATTTTTCATGTTGTCGGTTCCTTATTGTGTCATGTACCGGATTGTTACCGGATACAACGTTGCAGGTGACGCCTCAATCACCCCTGTAAGGTCCGGTTCGTCATAAATTTTAACGGAAACCGAACCATTTTGAAAGATGGAACCTTTAGGGAAACCAACCATGATTGACGCCAGAACATCAAGCGGTTCATACGCGCCCGCATCATCCAACCCCCAATGCAAAACGAGCCGATACAAACCGCGATATGTCTTTCCATCGGCCCAAAATTGACCAATGACGTTGTTGGGAATGTGAACGATTTCAAGCCAACGGTCATCATTTGGCGGTTCGAACGTGCGGCCTAGATATGCCACCGGAATAAACGGCATGATTGATGCATCTACCGCGTTAATTGTCGCGGTCTGCAACGCCTGGATTATCTCGCGTTCATTCATGAAAACCGCCTTTTCGCATCTGCAACAACTTTATCAACTGTCTGTTGCCAATTCTGCAACGCACTCGACATGAAACCATCGTAGGTTTCACGAACACGCGCATATGACGCCGTCCACCCAAAGAAGAATGTTGAACCAAATTTCATATTGCCGATTGTCGCGGTTGTGTCGCTTGCTGCCCAATCGAATTGACCTTCTGGTGGTTTGCGACTTGGACCGGTTGGCATACCGTTCAACGATGATTGACCGGACGCCCGGAGAAACCCGGTATCCACTCGCATTTTGCCGCCTTTGGCTGTTGGCGTCTGCATTTCGTTGATGGTGTTCTGCAACGATTGTTTCATGACCAAATTCATACGCTTTTCCGTGTTGACAATATGTCGATCCACTTGGGCTTGAAATGATTGTTTTGCCATGCTATGCACCTATTTGACCACATGGATAAAGATAATATGAGCCGCACAATTGAAGAAATTGAAGCTGAATTAGGTCCGCGTGACGATTACATTCTAATCAACAGTGAAATTCCATTGTTGCGCGAATGGGCAATTGCACGCGGTTACAAACCGTTTGACGTTCACCGCATGAAAGCCGTGGAGTTGTCGAATATATATCACAATGACACACCCGCGCCAAGTGATCTAAATGACGTGATAATCAAGGTGTTGGAAGCTGTTAACGCGCCGGGGTTCGAAGTTAGTCTTACGCGAAAAATCGCCCGCAGCGAAATGCAAGCCGAAATCCTATCGGGAGAAACAACCAAGCGACTAATCAAGGAAACACTTGAACAACTCGCACCGCGTCAATTGATCGTCACAAGCCCGCAAGGTTCGATAATGTTGGAAGGGTTGCAACATTATCGAACGGAAAACGTTATCCGCAAATGCGCGCTTAATCACCCGGTCATGATGGTTGGTCCAGCCGGTTGCGGCAAAACAACCATTGGTCAACAAGCGGCGCTTGCACTTAATTTGCCGTTTTATATCACATCCACAATCAACGACACGCACGAATTGACGGGGTTTATCGATGGTTACGGAAAATATCATTCAACACCATTCCGCGCGGCTTTTGAATTCGGCGGGGTTTGGCTTGCCGATGAAATTGACGCATGGGACGCAAGTGCATTGCTTGCCGCCAATGCAGCGTTGGCAAACGGCTATGCAGCGTTTCCCGACCGTGACCAACCAACGCCGCGACATACAAACTTCCGAATGGTCGCAACAGCGAACACATTTGGAAATGGCGCGGATCGTGTATATATCGGACGAAATGAGCTAGACGCGGCAAGCCTTGACCGGTTCGCATTTGTAACGGTTGATTATGATTTGAACCTGGAGCGCGCTTTCTGTAATGGAAACGTGAAATGGTTGGAACATGTTTGGCAATTGCGCAAACGTGTTGCAGATAAAAACATTAGACATGTTGTTTCAACACGTGCTATAATTATGGGAAGCGCCGCGCTTGCCGCTGGCGACAATTGGAACGATGTTTGCGAAAGTTACCTTTATAAAGGATTAAGTGAAACCGATAGGGAGAAAGTATTGTGAACCAGATTGACCGGATATGCGAGGAAATGAAACTTCTCAATGATGCGCTTCATGAAAACGTTAGTCATGTAACCACATCGGTATTGGATGATGGTGCTTGGGTAATGAAAATTCATGTAAAAAATGAAGAACTGGACACTCAAATAAGAGAAAGACAAAGAGACGCAAATTATCGGTTTATGGAAGCCGTCTTTATGGGGGATATCTAATGACCAACGCTGCACAATACACAAAATTTCACAAATTCATGGAAGAGTTTAAAGCTACTGTTAATCATTATAATAATATTGGATTGGGAAGTTTAACCAATTTACCGGCAGGAAAAAATGTATTGTGCATGGTTAAAAACCGTGAATATATAGAAAATTTAACAGATGTTCCTATTTTCGTTATGGAAAAACTAATAGAAGATGATAATTTAATCAACAATATGGAAAGTTTTGGGCAAATTCTCGGTAATGTTGGGTTAAATCTTCCATTCGATCATTTAATTTTTGAAAGAAAATATAATGATTTATTTCATTATAACATCTATTCTTTGTCAAGTAGCGGAACAGCCCCTTCCATAGTATGTTTTGGGGGGGCTATAAAAATAGAAATAAATAATAGAGACATTCGTTCATATTCTTTGCCGAATTATTTTTTAACTGGTTCATTTACTGGAACGGAATGTAGTGCTTTCGCAATCACAATGCTTAGCGCATTAATTGTTTCTCTTTCCACAAGAGGAATTGTGCAAGAAAAAATTGAAGCGCCGAAATTCACCAACGAACAACGAAAGAAAAAAGGAAAACCAGCAATCCCCGGAGTGACCATTATTAAAATTGGTCATTATTACGATAAAGACGGGAACAAACAAGAATACACCAAAAGCAGCCCACGCGTACATTGGCGTCGTGGTCATATGCGAGGTATTCGGTTTGGTCCTGGAAAACAGCAAATCCGCCAACAATATATTTTTCCATGTCTGGTAAATTATGTTGAAGGTGACGAAAAACCAGCGCATAATTTGCGCGTTGTAACTCACTAGGAGAATGAGAAGATGATGCGCCTTACCTTTTTGAGAAATTATATCGTTAACTTAAATGAAATTGAATTCATTGATGATAGCGTTATGGGTGAGATAAAATTACATTTCAAATCAGGAAAAGAAGTAACCATAGGAGACAAATGTTTTGACAAAATATTAGGTGATCTTAATATGTGGGATCGTAAAGACAGAGGAGTTGAAGAATGAATATCAACATTGACGAAATCGAAACAATCACTATCAAACTGAAAAATGGGACAACCCTCATAGTCAAACTCTATGATAGGGAAAAGGCACGGAAAATCTTCACGGAAGTTATTAAATATGGCTCACCATGACCATCACTGTTACCGGACGCACATTTGACCATAAAGACCGCTTGAAACAATTAGGCGGTGTGTGGAACAGTGACGAAAAGAATTGGTTGTTTTATTCCGCCACGCCGCAGGAAATCGAGCAACTGAAACAATTGCCCGGCTGTCTGGTAACTGGCGACAACGACACACCAGCGCCGCGACCGACCGAACTCAAATCGTTCGACGCGTATAAATTCATCACAGATGATCGTGAACGTCCCGTAACTCGCGACGGATCAACCGCAATTTATGGCGATGATCAACGCTATTTGAATTATTTCAAGGATAAAAACCCGCTCGCATTTTTCGGCTTTTCCAATCTCGCCAATATGATCAAATTCATTGAAGCGATACCAGCCGACAAGCGAGCCGATAAGCGCGATGCGGGTTGGACTGGTGGCGCGAATTGGCACGGTACGCGAGACATGAGCGCCGCCATCAACCTTGTGCGTGACGGCTGGCGTGATGGCGTCCAGAACGCCGCCCGCGTGCTTGAATTCCTCAATCTGGAACATGCGACCGCCCGCCGTCGATCTTACGGCGTAGCGGGCGGGAATGTAAGCGTTGGCAGGTTGCTTGCTGGCAACCCCATGCACATGATCAGACGACCCAAACAGCCAGGACGCCGCGTTGTGACGCTGTTTGTGGAAAACACCGCGTCCGCGCGCATCAACGCCGACAATCTCACCGTGCGCGCCGCCGTGGTCGCTGCAATGGCGGATATCATGGAGCGAACCGGCTATAGTTGCGAGATTGTGAGCGTGACCATGCAAGCCGCATCGTTTGGTGGTTCGCCCGGCGCTCAAACCGCCGTCACGCTCAAACATGCCGGTGAAAAACTGAATATGGATGATCTGGTTTTTGCGCTAGGCCATCCGTCATTCTTGCGCCGCTTCAATTTCGCTTGTGTCTCACAATCAGACGAATGCCGGTCAATCTGGCAATCGCAAGGTTATCCGGTTGCAGCATTCAATTCACATCATCCATGCGGACGGAATGAATTTTATGTGAAACACTTGACTGACAATGTTCCGCGTGGTGAATTAGAAAAAATGGCGCTTGTGATGTTGCCATTAATCGCGCCGGATGGCTTACCTTTAACCTTCTAACTGTTTCTCCGAAATAACCCGCTTTGCTTCTGCAATAGCGTTCAAAACGTCAACATCGTTAGACTTCAACGCTTGCATTTCACGCAAGAATTGTTCCCATTCTGCAATTGGTGCGAATGGTGATGGCGGGTCTATGATCATCATTTTGTTGCCTCTAATATTTTATTGATCGCGTTTTTATTTCTTTCAAGCATTAAAACAGTTGACGGCTCTAAGTCGGTCAAATAGCTAATCATCTTTTTCTGATCTAACTTTGTTGAAATGGTGTGATAAAATAGAAAATTTGCGTCTTCCGTTGTTATAACTCGATTGTTTACAGCAGATTGAAAATGATTTTTCATCTGTCTTTCGATTTGCTCAAAATCTCCCATTTTAAATTGAACAGAACCACGTTCGGCCCGAAAAGATGAACCATTATGTCCATGTGCAGAAATTGAACGCGCGCCCGGATAAGTTAGAATGTTCAAATCTTGCTTACTAAATGAATTGGAACTTGGATGATTGTGATGCAACACTAGATTATTATTGCGATCTTCCAATTTTGAAATCAAATCTTGACTAAATGTAATCGCACTTTTTGATTGTTTAATTGGTTTAGCATCTATTTCCATTCCGGTATTTGCATCATAAACGCGCAAATGTTCGCGACCATCTTTCATACCCTCACTAACAACAGCGTTACGCATCGCTGTATCATTCTTTTTATTTTGAGCAACCAAATCAACAACCGGTGAATTGTTGCGGCCCTTTTCATCATCATTCCATTGCGCCAAAAAATCCGCTTCAATACGAACTCGACAACGACATTGAATAATTTCAGACGCATCGGCTCCCATGCTGCCATCACCGGGGTGCATCATCTGCGAACCGCTTGGAGACATGAAAGGCTCATGGACGCCGACCGCTTGTCCATCCATCGCGCGGTGTGTGTCACGCACCCGACCATCGCCCGCCGAGTCCCATATTCGTTTCACGTCACGTTCGCGCAATGCACCGCTGTCAATCGCCTGGAGATGTGCCTCATATTCCGACCGGTTCAACGCCTGTAACGCTTCCGTGCGCCCTATCACCTCACCACGATAGCGCAACGCATTATTGCGGTATGTCATCACAAGACGGTCAACCGTATTGGCGTCCAAATCCTTACCGTTGGTAATCGATTTGATGATTTGATTGTCGGAACCCTTGCGACGTAACGCACGCGAGAAATAGCCGCTTTTCTCCAATTGTTCGCGCGCATGCAACGTCGAATATTCACCACTACGAACGCGCGATGCAATTACCTGCATTTCATTCAAATCGCGCCGCGTGTTGGAAACCCATCGTTCTTGTCCTGGTGTAAGTCCGATGGTGCCGCCCGTCCGCATGTTGGTAACAGGATCGATGCGCCCGACCAACTCAAGAGCCGTGCGGCGCGGATTGTCACCTGCCAGCATACCTCGCTCCATTGTTACCCTGACAATCTCGCGTGCATCATCTGTAATGCGCGTCACCATTGATGATGAATGATCACGCAACCAACCTTCCGCGCGACTGTTGCGCACGTCGAAACGGAAGACCGCGCGCCCGGATGGTGTATTGAGATATTTGGGGAAACCTTGACCGGTCAACACGCCGCCCGTTTCAAAAGCTTCCTCAATCATGCGCGTGATTGGACGCATTGCGGACTGGTTAAAACCTAGCAACTCAAATGCGCGTATCGGATCACCGTTTTCAATCGCCCGAATGATATCAACCAAAATGACGTTATCCACAACATCACGCATCGCCGCTAGAAACGCGTCACGGATACGCGGTTGAAACAGGTCAATCAGTTTATCGAGTTTGCGGCGATTGTTGACGGCCATTTATCACGAACCCTTGCGCACAATGAACTTCCACACAACACGCGTGCCCGCCGCTGGCGAGGAAATATCTTGCACGATCTTGAGCCGCGTACCGTCAATGTCAATGAAATCACGCATATCAACGGTAATATCAGGATGAACCGGAACAGTCACGGTTAAATCTGTCGATAGCGCCAAACCATCCTTGACATATTTAAATGAAACACCTTTGACAACACCGCCCGGTAATTCAGTCTTTACAGGTGTTAACGGTCCTGGATTATCCGCAGGACCGGAACCCGGAACAATGCGAACATATTCAATGACACCCTGTTTAAAATCAGGGTCAGATAATAGATCATTCGCGAGATTTTGCATTTCCTGATAAAAAGTCATTGACACACACCTTTCAACGTTCTAATTGTTCGCCATTCACTTATACAACAACCCGAAAGGAAATCAAATGTCTGAAAAAACCGCCAACACCGCCACCAAGAGCAAGGCCGGAGCGCCCAAAGCAGAAGACCGCGTTACGCCGGTATTCACCGCAATTCGCGACGACATCAAACCGCCTGTTACCGCCCGTCGTGGTGCAAAGTCGCCGGTTGTCGAAAAGATGCACGAACTTGAGGTTGGCAAATCGTTCGGCCTGACCAACAAGACCAAGCGCCAGATCAGCGCCACCGTGAGCAAGGAAAACAACCGCGACACGAACCAGAAACCCAAGCTGGACGCCAGCGGCAACCCGGTCACAAAGCCCGGCGAACCGGTCAAGGATGCCAACGGAAACGTTGTTGCGCAGGGAACGCCGGTCAACGTGACCGAACGTGTCAAGGAATGGGAAGCGCACGATATCGACCCCAAGACCGACCCCGACAAGGCAACCGTGCGCGTGTTCCGCATCAAGTAATCGTCTCCCAAGGCTGGCGCAACTCCCCTCCCGTTGCGCGGCCCAACTAGCCCGCCATATAATCCAGTGTGGCGGGCTTTTTCATACCCGTTGCGCGGCGCTACTGTATCGGGAAACGGAAGAACCGCCGCCAAGCAAATCAGATAACAATTGATCGATGCGCGGGAATGTGGTTTGCGTTTCGGACGCGTAGTTGAATGAAGCGTATTCAACCGAGACCGCGCCATCAATCGAAACTGATTTGTATTTGCCCGGTGTGTAATCAACCAATAGCGAGCCGGGATTGCTCGCATGTCGCCAAGCCGCTTCATAAACAGCCTGAACCACTTGAACCGGTATTTCATCAACCGCAAACGCGAAATATGGAAACGTGTCCACAACTGCCAATGTGCGCGGCCATTCGCGATCTTGCGGAAACCCGCCCGTTTTATATCCGATGAATGACGGTCCATAAATGCCGTCAATCCATTCGGACGCGACCAGCAAAGCAGCGGTAACAATATCATCCGTCATGCTCGCTGGTCGCTCGACGCCACGCGCTTCAAAATAGGTATCGAAACCGGCAATCGTCGCGCCTGTATAAGTTGCCATTTACATCACCCCTGGAGCGCCATAATAGCGGCCCATGCGTCCGCTTCACTCGAATAACCGCTGGCGTCGATACCGTCACGTTCGATTGCCTTGGCGTTCTCATCAACGACAAGGAATTTCTTGCCCTTTTTGGTGACAAGCATCTGTTGCGTTGGTGCCGGTGCAGGGTCAGGCGTGCCGGTGTTGGTGTCGGCTGGTGGTGTCGCGGGCTTGCTCGCTTCAACCGCAGGTGCGGGAACAGCGACGGATTGCGTTCCTGCTTCCTTGGCAAGCTTCATTGTTTTCGGATCAAACGCGGCCTGATTGATAACAACCGGCCCGTTGTCGGTTTCGATAACCATTGTTGGAACTCGCGACATGTTATATTCCTTTCGTTAAAGTCGTGTAAATCCGCCACCAATGATAAACGACATTGCGGCAACTGCAATCCCGCTGATCACAAGCCAATTCAGCCGACTTAGGACGGTGGTTACACCTTTAATGTCCTTATCAAGCTGATTAAATCTCACATCCAAATGTTTCCAACGCTCATCGTGTCTGGCGCTTTCAACGGTTCGTTCAATCTTCCATGTTTCCAAAGCAACCACCCTTGCGCGCAAATCGCCCGCATCGTCATATTGTGGTGACATTTCGGTTTCCGCCATTTCTAGCCCCATGCTTCACTTTAACAAAACGGCGCGGAACTTTGACGGTTCCGCGCCGGTCATGATGATCAACCCGGCTTAGCCAAGCAGCGCGACGATATGAGCGGGCTTGATAGCCTTGACACCCCACGACATTGCCACTTCCGCACGCACCTTGCGATAGCCAGGATAGAGCGAAACCTCGAACACAAGGCCCGAACGCGGGTCAGTCAGCAACATGCGGTCCATTGCCAAATCGCCGCCTTCCGGCAAGGCCGGTGCGCGTGCAGCAAGCGCCATCGCATCGCGCGAGAACGCAACGTTGCGAGTGGATGCACCGGAAGACGGGCGGTTGACCGTGATAGCCGTTGCAGCCGCTGGAATGGCTTCCTGCAAACCCGGTTCGGCAATGACGATGGTTGCGCCCGATACAGCACCGGCTCCGGTTACAACACGATATGACCGACTATCACCAGCAAACGAAATGAAGTCGCCCGCAATGATTGTACCGGTACCCGCAACCGCAAGCGTGATACTGGTTGCACCCTTGGCATAACCCGCCGTGTCAGTCGTTGCCGATGCCGCTGTACCATGTGACGCGACCGTGTAAGGCTGTCCGGTTTCACGGATGGAAAGACCGTTCAAATCGAGCAACTGACCATCGCGAAGCGTCATGGTGGTTCCGGCTTCATTGGCGCGGGTCAGGTTCGCCAGTGTGCGCAGTGCAGCGCCCGCCGTGGTGTCGATAATCAGCGAACGTTCCGAACCCGGAGCGCCAGCATCATCAAGCAGCTTGCGAACCTGGGCACTGTCGCCAACATTGGATGCGAACGGGGTTGTTCCCGCCGAACCGGTTGCCGCCGTTGCAGCCGCAGCCGCAGCCGCCACAAGATCGGCCTCGATTTCGTTGGTGAGCGTGCGCAGACCTTGTGCGAACATATCGGCCTGGATCGTGAGATAACCCGGCCCCTGGACGTTCAAGCCGCGCTGTTCTTCGCCGGTCCAACCGAATTCAACACCCTTGGATTTGGTGATGGTCATGCTGTCGTTGCCGATGGTGCGGTCAGCCGGTTCGGGAACAGCCATTGCTGGTGTGACGTTGAACGTACCCATGACCGGAGCAACCGGCCAAATGACCGCCTGACCAAGTGCAGCACGTTCGGCGGATGCGTTGCGCGTGACGCCGGGGATCATGCCGACAAGCTCTCTTGACACGACATCAAGTGCGCTATAGAGATCACCTATGAGACTAGTCAACGTATTGGCCGATCCATAAGCGCCGGAAAGGATGAAAGGTGCAGCAAGCACCGTCGAATTTTGCAGAATGAGGGATTTACGCATCTTGCGCGCCTTTGTGTCTGTGGCGCGGTTGACAAATGCAAGACGCGCGCCGGTTTAAGAAAACTGGTTTGGGCTATCCAGCCCGCGCGCCTCGCATCATCCGATGTTTGGCAGTGATTGATAAATAACAGAAGGAAGCGACATGTCAAGATTTGTTTGGAGTATTGAAACATTGAAGCAAGCCGCCACACCATATAGGACGCGGCAAGAGTTTGTTAAAGGTAATTTTGCAGCTTACAGCGCCGCTGCCAAGCGTAAAATATTGGATGATGTTTGCGCACATATGGAACCACCGAAAAACGCAAAAATACCGGACGCGGAATTATATCGCGTTGCGAAACTGTTTGAAAACGTGAGCGAATTTCGCAAAACTTATCCATCACACTATCAAGCAGCGCATTCGCGCGGAATTGCTAAATCTGTTTGCGCACATATGACACGCAAAAAACACGATATTGATTATCCATCTTATTTTGCTGAAAAATATGGCGATAAATACAATCTATTGAGTAACTATCAATCATCCAAAGAAAGAGTGTCAGTCAGTTGTAAAACTTGCAATAGCGAATGGTCAACTATTCCGTTTGTTATAACTTGCAAAACTTGCGGTTATGACCGTGTTTCAAAAGCTTTATCTCTAACACATGACGAATATACCGAGTCCATTCCGAACACTATTGAATGTCTTGAAACGTATAATGGCGCGCATCAAGCATTATTGCACAAATGCAAAACATGCAATCATGAATGGTCAACCAAGCCAATGAATATTCGTTCGGGTCGCGGTTGTCCGAAATGCGCCATTGCTAAAAACGCAAAATCATTAAGCGAAAGTAAAAGATACACAAGAGAACAATATATTAATTTAATACCGCAATTTACACTAATTGGTGAGTACCAAGGAATTCATGTTAAATCTTTACATCGTTGCAATCAATGCGGTCATGAATGGTTAGTCAAACCAACCATTACATTACGTGGTTATGATTGTCCAAAACGCTGCACTAAACCAGACGACCACATTAGAGAATTGTTTGAAAAATTCGGCGATGATGTAAAATTGGTCAAATGGAATTCAAACAGTTCCACAAAAGCGGAATATATTTGTTCAAAAAATCATACATTTCACACCACACCAAAAGACATGCTCAGAATGCAAGGCTGTCGCCGTTGTAACTCAAACGGGATTTCGGTTGCCGAACAAATCTTATGCGGTTTTGTTGAAAATCTAGGTTTCACAATCGAACGCAATACGCGGTCAATCATCAGCCCCAAAGAACTCGACATTTATATTCCGGCAAAGAAAATCGCTATCGAATTTAACGGTACATATTGGCACTCGCAACACCCACCAATTTACCACCTGAATAAAACTATCGACTGTGAAAAACTCGGAATTCACTTGATCCACGTTTGGGAACATGAATTTGACAACCCAATCATGCGGTCAATCATCGCCAACGCACTAGGTTGTTGCGCACGAACGTATTACGCCAGGGAATGCAATGTAAAATATCTCGCATGGAATGAAGCGCGCGATTTTCTAAACACGCATCATATTCAAGGCGCTGGTGCAGCGACAAACCACAATGTTGCGTTGTGTTATGGTGATGAAATTATAGCGGTCATGACATTTGGCAAACCGCGATTTCAACCGATCACAACAGATTGGGAACTCATACGTTACGCCGTGGCGATGGATACCCACATCATAGGCGGCGCGGCTCGCCTATGGTCCAAACGTCCGACCGGCTCAATCGTGACGTATTCGGACAGGCGGCTATTCACCGGCCAATTGTACGAGCGTTTGGGGTTTGATCGTGGTCACGCTTCTGCACCTGGATATTTTTACATTGGTCGCGAAGGTCAAATTGTGTCGCGGTATAAATCGCAACGAAAGAAATTGCCGGAATTGTTAGGTTCGCAATTCAATGCTGAATTGTCGGAAGCTAAAAACATGGAACTTGCCGGATATGTAAAAATTCACGATTGCGGAATTATTCGCTGGACATATGATGTAATTAATGCGAACGTAAACGAATGACAACACATCAAATCATCTGGACGCGCAATCTTAACCGCAATGAAACGGGCGAAATTGCCATGATCGGCGCGGTCATTGTTGGCAAGGTGTACAAATTGGAGAAATGGCAAGCGCGCGTGTTTTTGCCCGGTGTGACCACGTTGAAACAATTCACCACAATGAAAGCTGCGAAAGATCGCGTTGAAGTGTTGACGCGTTTGTGGTTTGAATTGCTCGATGAAACAACAACGGGCGGAAGCCGCCAACTTCCGCCCGCGTGATCAGTGGACTAACCAGCAAGAATTAATCCACGATTGCGATTTCACCGGCCCGCTGTTTGGTGGCGATTTCAGCCTGGGCTTGTGGTGCCATCTTCTCGAATTCCGCCCGCTTGATCGACTGTCCGCGACCACGACCGCCACCCGCACCATTGTTACCAGTGCCGTTGCCATCGTCTGCCTTCAACAGCATATCCTTTTGCGGATGCGCTTCAATCAGCAAGCGCAACGCCTCATCCGGTGTTGCAGGGTTGCCGATGTTGCCCGGCTCTTTCGACATAACCGGGTTGCCGTCCTTGTAATACGCGGTTGGCTTTCCGCCGTCCAATTTGAAATTGGATTTGAAATAACTTTCGACCATATCAAGCGGCAACGCGACCTTTTCACGCAAGAACGTCGAACCCTTGAAAATGCCGCCGATTTCCATGTTTTCAATCTTGCCGTCACGTTCTGCAATCGCTTTGTCTTTTTCCGACAATTGCGCGGTGAATTCAGCTTTGACCGCTTCGCGCACTTTCTCGACTTCACCCGCATCAATCAGTTTTTTGGCGTCGATATTCTTGACGGTATCCATCGCTTTGCGTGCCAATTCCGGGTCCAAATCCTTGAACGCCTGGAGCTTGGTTTCAGCGGCTTCCTTGGCTTCGCGGTGCGTCTTGGCTTCCGCGTTCAATGACGCGATGGTGTCTGACTTAACAACCGCTTCGCGTCCGCTGGCGTCAACGTAAATCGGGTTGCCATCCTTCAATTCAAGTTTACCTTCCTCATCAACCTTCCAACCTGGGGAACCCGGATCGAATGCGACGGCTGCGAGAATGGCGAGGTGTGAGATTGTGTGTTTGTAAGTCATTGTTGCAGTTATCCAACTGTTGCGCCGTTGCCATCCGGTCAAGCGGCATTGCGCGGAACTTTGCCCGGTTCCGCATTCGGGTCTGGTGGTAAATCATCATCTGAATTGATATCGAGATTTGTATTATCGGCGGGAACTTCCGACAACAGCCGTTCGCGCTCTTTCTCCATATCGAATTCAGGCGATAGCACCTTGCGGCGCTTCAATTCGCGCCAATAGGTTTCTTGCGACAAATCGCCGTTGGCGCGCGCCGCATTCAACGCTTCAATGTCGGAATTGCCTTCCGTGAAATTGTCGAATTCGGTATAAACGTTAATTTCCGGTTCGTAATCCTTAATCCCTATGTACATGGCTGTTATCAAATACGCATTTTCAAGCGTATCTTTCAACCCGAGCGCCCATGCAGAAACCGCCGATTTGGATTTGCCGGCTGCATATGCGGTTGTAATCACCGTCAAATTGCCGGAATTGGCGGTTAGCGGTTGCCGCCCCAACTCGCGCAAATCCTGCTTTGTGTCTTCATTCTTGGATTGCAGGAACGTCATGGATTGCGATGATGGTTCGACATATGCCCATGAACCGGAGTTGCCGTTACCATCTGGCACACCCCACAACACGCGAGACGGCCCACGTGTCAATTTCTTTGGTGTCTTGCCGTCCGCTTCCATTTCGGGACGCATACCGTTTGCGGCAAGCATTGGATAACCGGCCAAATTGGAAATGTATTCAAGCGCGCTTTCCGACTGGTATAATTTGATTTGCAAATCCGCCGCATCGCGCATTGCCGGAAATATTTTGAAATTCGCACCATCACGCCGCCCGGTGATAAACGGCACAAGTGGAATAACTGGAATTGATAACGTGCCGCCGTCAATCAAACGGAATTGCTTTTTGTTCTCGATTTTCTCGAACAATTCCCATGTCACAACATTGTTATCGCCGCGCTCGAACACGCGCACGCGGTCAAGTTCGGTAACGCCCGGTTCATAAATGCGAATATATGACAACACGCGCTTGCCGTTAATCACCTTGTCTTTCGCCTCAAGAATATTGCGGCCCAAAACATGCGACCAAAACGGGCGAATTCCTGCTTGTTTCTGATCGGCTTTGGTCCGCACGCGTTCACGGTCAACAGTTGGGTAATCAACAAATATCCAATCAATCGCGGAGTTAACACCGTTAAACATGGTCAACGATGCAAACACCGTCATGTTATTACCAGCACCATCAACATTTTCCGCAAATTCTTCCAATTCAACAGGAACGGTTTTTGTGTCGGTCTTAATAAATGTAACTTCTTCCTCAAATGGTTTCGCCGCGAGACTTTCCACAATATCACGGTAAACGTTCGTGAATTTGGTTAGCTCCAAACGCAAATCATAATCGTCTTTTTCCTCATTAACAAATTTCGGCAAATACTTCTGACCAGCCGCTTTAACAGCATCATAACCTTCAACAATATCGTCTGTCATATCCCAATATGGTAACATTGCCGCCATATCGGGCGCACGCTTCATTATTTCATCCGCTTCAACAATGGTTTGTTCCATCGCTTCAACAGCCGCGCGCAATGGTCCGGTATCAGGCGTTTTGTTGTGATTGGCGATCGCAACCGCGCCAGGATTGGCAAATGCGGTTGATGTGAGCAATCGAGCGCGAATGTGCATGTGTGATCCTTAGTCGAGTTTGGCACGTTTCAAGCGCGCCGCTTCTGATCGTTTTTTACCACCTTCCCGCATATTTGCCAACGCCACAGGATTGGAAACCTTCACACCTTTGCGTAACCTATTAGCTTCTGAAATCTTTTGTTTATGTTCTTCACTAATTGGACGCATAATTTGTTTTGATCTTGCTGCTTTAATTTTTTCTTTGGTCTCATCACTCATTGCTCTATTACTTTTCAACTCCCACATCTTCTTACTATTGGCAGATATTTTTGCGCGTGTTTCTTCTGATATTGGCGGTTTATTTTTATGAGATTCTGACAATTTCTTTCTAGTTTCTTCAGTATGTTTAATTCCTTTTTTAATTTCGCTTAATTTAAGTTTTGTTTCTTCTGATACCTTTCTTCCTTTAGCGGCATCCGACATTTTCTTTCGAACATCGGCGGTATGTTCTGGTCTTCCTGCTATTCTGCTAGAATTATATATTTGTTTATTCCATATCAGATGACTATTATCTATCCAAAATTGTTCACGTTCAATAAGATTATCAATATCACAATTCTCGATAATTACAAAATTCAATAATTTGTATTTGATAAATGCTTTTTGCAAAGCGTCACAAGGATGAATTCCTTTTCGTAGTTTATAGAAATGTTGTGTTTTTCTTGTTTTCAATTGTTTTGATGATTCGATGTAAACACGACCGGATGGGGAAGAAATCACATATATGCCAGAATTTTCAACCATATGAACCACTATAAACCATTGAGTGATCAGATGGAATAGGCCAAAATGCCATGATAACGCTATCTGCAAGGTTTGGACTGCGCATCCCGTCCGGAGATTTTTCAACCAACATCTGTAATGATGAACTCTGTCCCTTTGTCGGTTGTGCCAATTCTTTCATCAATTGGTGCAATTGCGGCATTGTGCTATCCAAGCTAACCAATTCGTCCGCTTTGTAATCTGGAATAGGTTCACCATTCTTGATTGCTTGGATGCATTTCCACGTTTTGTAACAACGCGTGTAAAATGACCACCATGCTTGCGCTTTAAGATTTTTGAAGAACGCTTTGTTTGTCAGGCTTTCGCGGTCATCTGGAATTATGCGGTTGAACGGTTCAAGGACGCCCGCGCCCGCGTTCCATGCCACAAATTTGCCGTGCCATTGAAATTTCTCATCAATGGTAATTCTGTTGTATTCGGTTTTAACACCACTCCCAACACCGATAGCGTCATACATGACGCGAATTCCGACATGCTGGCGACATGACATCAACGCGCGCCGCGTCGTTGTGCCAGGGTCACGCTCGCCCCATTCTTCAACGTGGCGCAAGATTACCCATTGACGTTTCGCCAACGCGTTCCGGTCAACGCCACCATCGGCAACGTCCAGACCGGCAACCCACAAATCAGGTGGTTGCACGCGCAAACATGGAATGATCAGATGTGCGTCAACGGTCGCTTGAATGTACTCATATGGAATAACGGTATTGGAAACCGCAGCACTATAATTACGGTCAACCTCTTGCGCGAAAATATGCTGCATTCCTTCGCGTTCATATTTCGCTTTGCGCGTATCGTACCACTCTTGTGTTTTTTCAGGATGATCGCGCCAATCAAACACGAAAACACGCGTGAAACCGTGCTCTATTTCGACGCCTGGACGCCAATCGATGCCCGCCTCACGCCGACGATGGAACGGATTGCCCAAACCGTTGACAGACGAAATATCAATACGTGTTCGCGTGTTGTCGCCTAGCGCAGCCTCGATTTTCTCCGGTCTTTCAACGTGTGCAGCCTCATCAACAAAAAACAGACTTTTCCGGCCCCCGCGACCTATGTTGTCGCCAGCTTCACCGGTAATTGTCGCACCATTTTCCGGGTTGATGCATTTCATGAATGTCAGATGATTTTTTGCGTTCAAACCTTTCGGACGCCAGATATCCGGCATTCGATTAATCATCAATCTGATCTTTTCAAAAATGCTGTCGGGATCACCTAATTTATCAACCAATTCCTGTTTACGTGAACCCCAACCAATTGCATCATTTGGAATAAACAACCACGATGCAACGGAATAGCCGCACGCGAGCCATGTTGCACCCATATCGCGCGCTTTCTCGACTAGCCCGCCTTCCTGGTCAATGCGCAACCCGTCAACGTAATCGATAAATTCCGCTTGCTTTTCAAAGAACACAAACGGTATCCATTTATCACCAGCTTTGCGCGGATCATATGTATCAAGCCAATGCAAAATGAATTCTTTGCGATGTGTCGCATAATAGAGTTTTGCATGTGCAAGAGTGTCAGGCTCATTACGCAACATTTGAATTGTCCGCATTCGCCACCACCTGACACCATCGTAATCAGGCGGCCATTGCTCAAGTGCTAACGGTTTTGGCATCCACGGTATGACCGCTTCCGTTCCGGTAACTCGCAATTGCCAATCAAACAAATCAGAATTATTATTCACTGAAATTTACCCACATATTCAGCGTACTTGTTGTTGACCGTTGCACTATCGACGGTCGCGGGCAATTTCGGCATGGAATACGCCGAATAGACCGGGTTTTCCGCCTTGTCCAAACCGTTGAATTTGGCGAGCGTGTCAAGTGAGCGCAATTTGTCGTGCAGCTTGAACTTCAATCGGCGCTTTGAACCATTGCGCCCGACCTCATCAACAATATCGATTTCAGCAATCGCGGCCCATTGTTCACGCGTCAACTTGGACAGGATCGGTTTAGGCCAATCGTCTTCACCAAGCTCGAAAAAGTCTTGCATGTTGGCAAATGCAATATTGGCGTGTTCCTGGATAATGCGAGCCGGTAACAGATCGCGTTCACGTGCAAGATCTTCAACAGCTTCGCGAATGGCCGCATTGACCATAGGCTTTGCAAACTGATCACGTGCGCGGCTATCCAATTCATCAAAGTTGATGCTTGCCGCAACCCGTTCAAGCGTCGTGGTGATGCGTTCCGGCGCGGCTTTGGTATTTTCAGTGTCGAGACGGCGCAAAAACCCGTCAACGAACTCGCGTTCGATGGTCTGTAATTGACTATATGCGCTAGCAAATCTCATATTGTATATATGGCGCATCCGGTTAGCGTGGTCAATGATATTGGCCGATGGTAAAATTAAGTGTTGCAATTAGAAACGAGATATGCGATAAACAATCAACAGCAAGGGAAACAGACCAATGACCACAATCATCAACGGCAAGACATTCACAGTCAAAGAAACAAACGGCAAATTCTTCTATTGGTCGCCTCGCGCCATTCGTTGGCTTCCTGTTCAAAAATCAAAGGTGATTGGAACATGAGATTTCAGACACCTTTGAACAAACGCGGACATGATCAAATTTCTGAATTGGTCAATAATAGCGAAAGGATTGGTTTTGTGTGGAAATCGCAAGACCAATTTTATTGGTTGATTGGTGATGGAACGCGTTATTATGGTGCCAGTCCAACGGAAGAAAACGCAAAATCTCAAATCGTTTCCACTTGGAACAGATCGACCACACAAGAGCAAGGCGGGTTATGGTGATGTTCTATTTGTATATTCATTTCGCATTTGACAATCGTTGCCGTTGGATCGGTATGGAAGATGTCGCGCTAATGGTGGTCAACAGCGCACTATATGCGGAAGCGTTCCATATGCGCGATGTTGAAGTTGCGCGGCAATATGTGATGCGAGTATTCCCATATTGCAAATGCTTTCCAGTCGAGTGCAGTAGCAACAAAATAATTCCCTCTAAAATGCTGCAATTGATGAATTGTGGCTGACACCACTCGAAACATGTGCGAGAACTGTAATCATAGAAACACAAACGGGAGTTAATCACATGAATGTACAAGTCAAATCATCAACAGACAATCAATTCGGTCGCAATGCAGATATTGAAGTTTTGGAGAATGGTGTCAAGACCACCATCTTTTTCAAAACCGGTCATCTTCGGACGCTCATGGTTTGGGCTGTCGTTGGTCGCGCAAGTGACGCGGCTCTTGAAGTAGCAAAAGAATGTGTCGCTGCGCATTATGGAATTGACCGTTCCAAGGTGCTGTAATGCCCCACACTTGGCAACACCGTCAAACCGGTTCAACGCTTTGGGTTGTCCTTAATGGACAGCCCAATCAAACCGTCCGTTGCAAACCATGTCCGCGCGGTAACGGGTACATGTGGCAATTCCGCAAAACCGTTGCGTATGCCGCGACAATTGAGCAAGCAATCGCACTTGTTGAAGCTGGCGCGGAATTCTTTGAAACAATGAGAAGGAACCCCTACGCATGAAACACAATGCAAATCCCGCCGCAGCGTTGATCACAATCGCCGCAATCGCCGCGCTACTGATCACGTTCACAACGTCAATTTGGCACGCCGATGAACAGGCAATGAAAACATGCCAGTTGTCGCATTCGTTCGAAACTTGCCATTCGGCAATTTACAATTAGGACGGCAAGCCGGATGCGCGAGCCGTGGCACTTGAAGAATTGCAGCGCATGGCGCGGATTGCTGATCAGGTGCGGTCATGAACATCAAACAAACAATCAAATCATGGCTTGGAATTACCGCGCTCGAAATGGAAAACAACCACTTGCGCAACGTGATCAACGCCGAACAAAAGCGTATTACAAGGCACATTGAAGAATTGGACAAACTCACGCGGGAAGATATCGACATTGGTTTTCGCGGTAAAAACACGATCATTCTAACCGGTGTTTATCGTGGTCGCGGCTATGTGCAATTTTATGACATGTCGGACTATGATTTTGCGGAAGTAGTGAAAATGTACCAAGATCGCCGCAAGCGCAATCTGTTGCGTGTCGTTGATGGCCCGCCGTTTGTGAGTGGCGCATTCGACATTCGTTGACTGTAATCATAACCGTCAACCTGGACAATTTGCAGCCGTTCCTTAATTGGGACGGCTGTTTTTTGTATGTGTAACCGATACTACCACATATAACGTTGTACTTTACGGACCATCAACTATTTATATTCTAAATCCCTTTTCTTTTATATAATAGAATATTCTTTAGAATAATAATAGAATGAAGTCTCTCTCTAATATATCTTATATGTGTCAATATCGGTTTCTCCATCAATATGATCCACCTAAACCATATGTGACAACCAAACACATGAACCGATATTACCACTTGACAACCGTAATCAAAACCACCAAAAGTCACAAACCACCCATAGGAGAAGCCCATGTTTCACGTTTTCACAGTGACCCGCGCGCTCAAGGTTTACCATGTCGGATATGCCGTGACGGGTCAGCCGTTCCCCAAGGAAGCCCGCGCCGGTATCATGACCATCGTTCATTCGTTCGGTGATGAACCAAGCGCGGAAAAATACATGTGGCAATTACGCGAACACTATCAGGTTCACGCAAAACAAGAGAAACAGACACGCGCGCAAATTAAATGCATCAACACTGAAATTATTTATGATAGTGTTGCGGAAGCTGCTCGCGCCAATGGTGTTAGCAACTCGCTAATGTCTCGCCACGTGAACAATCCTGACCAATTCCCGCATGTGCGCGGCTGGCAATATGTAAGAGTGTGAAACTCACATCATCAATCGAAAGGTTCCACTATGATTATTCCATGCAGAATAGACGTGATCAGCGTTGCAAACGATATGCGTCTCTTATACGCAATCTATATGTGCAAAGATGCGGAAGGCGTTATTCAATATATTGGAGTTACACCACTGTCCGAATTGCTCACGTTGGATGATGCGTTTTGCAACAATGAATTCACAAACATGTTTGGCAAACCGCTAACAGCGTTGGAAATTGTTTGCGAACATCTTACACCAAGCGAGAATGAAGCATATCAGACACAACGATTGTTGATTTCGCAACACAACCCATATTGCAACAGACACGGTTATTATCAAGCCAAACGCAATCAGTTTGTGCGATGTGATCAAACCGGTGAAACATTTCGCAACGCAACGGAAGCCGCAAAACACCACAATCTAACCCCGTCCGCGTTGAGCAATCATCTAAAGCGGAAACCTGGACACAAGACCGTCAAGGGACGGACCTACAGCTATACAACCAAGTGGGATTGACACCCCGCCCGCGTCATGATAGCCGTGGTCTGTATTATCCAACTGGTCAAATTGAAGGACCGCCGCCCATGAACATTCAAATCACAACCCGTGATCTGTCCGACCTGGACGCGCCGCCAACCGTCATGATCATTGACGACACCCAACCGTTTCAACAGAAGTGGTTCACGCGTCATTGGTGGTGGGCAGTCCGCACCAATCACAGTGTTACAATGCACCCGACAACGGATGCCGTGACATTCGTTGATCGGAGAGAGGTCGCGCAACCGTGAAACTCACAGATCGACACACCGCATATTTGCAGAAACTCGCCAAATCCGGCCCGCTTTGGTCGCCGCACCAATGGCCACCTTACATGGTCGAATTGTTCAAAGCCGGATACATCACCAAGGTTGGTAAGAGTATCTATCTGACACAGAAAGGCTGGACAGCCACAACATGACCTGTCTTGCTGCAACCATCATAATTGGCGCGGTATGTGCGCTTAATGCACCGCCTTACCCGGAACCGCAATTGTTCCATCACGGCAAGGCGACCAATCGCGCCACATACGCCAACGGGCGGTTTGTACCGGTGTTGCCGACTATCGGCCCGCTGATCACTTCCAAGCCCGCGCCAGGGCTTGCCGTGCTGGCATACAGTCAATCACCACGCAAACCGGACGCATTCGAGACGTTCGACCGTCCCAAGCGCCGGGCGCGTCATGGTGACAAGCGCACATCATGTTTCCCGCCGCGTCTGGTTGGCATATTGCGCGATGTGGAGCGTCATTTCAAAGCGCCGGTTGTCGTGGTCAGCGGATACCGTTCACCGCGCCACAATCGCCGCGTTGGTGGCGTGCGCCGGTCAATGCATCTGTCTTGTAAAGCAGCCGACATTAAGGTTGCAGGTGTGAGCAAGAAACGATTGCACGCCTATCTAATGCGCCACCCGAAACGCGGCGGCGTTGGACTGTACGCCTGATGGAATTCGGTACATATCGACGTTGGAAACAAACGCAACTGGTATTGGAGATAATTATGTCAAACACACCCACAATCGAGCAACTAGCACACCGGATCACCGTTGCACGTGACGCATTGGTCAAGATCACCACCGCCCGCGATCAGGCCATTGCAGAAGCCCGCGCCGCCACCGCCAAGGCCGACAAGGCCGGTGAAGGTATCGCCATGCTTGAAACCCGTCTCGCCACCCTACGCCGCCAACTCGCAGATGAGGCAAGCCGATGACCACCACCAAGGAAGCATTCAACAGCACAATCACCGTTCAACCAGCAAGCAATGGCGGTTTCGTCGTTCATCGCTCTATGCGAATTGGTGAATTTGCCGATTGTCTCGCATTCACCAACCGCGCCGACTTGCTCGCATGGATCACTGGCGAACTTGCACCAACGCCAGCCGCCGCGCCAGTGACCGGTGATGATGGTTGGCAGACATTCAACGAACACCGCGATGGGCGACCGGAGGGGGTTGTTGATGTCATTTATCAGAATGAAATGATGGTGAAAAATTGTGATACAACCACCGTCAATTGGGGTGATGTCACACATTGGAAACCGTCAACGCCAGCCGATGCGCCCGTCCCGACGACTACAGCGGGACAAATGGCAATGATGGATGATGAGGATGAAACACGATACGCCGCACGGATTGATTATGGTCATGGTGATGTGCGTTACGGGTTTTGGTCGCCGTGGAAGACAGTCAAATGAACACCGCAACCGTCAAAGTGTACACCGGCGCGGAATGGCGCAACGTGGTGGGCAAAATCGTCAACAGCGGCCCGAATGGTGCAACTGTTGAAGATGAACGCGGCGTGCGCTGGTACGCCACAAACGACCTCCTTAAGATCGAGCGCGGTCAAGACCTGGATCAATCGCCGTTGTGGTGATCAACATGCAAGGATGTGAGACAATGCCAACCGATGATGAAATTATTCAAGCCAAACGCGTTTTGCGAAACGCTGGTTATCTATGCGTTCCGCGTGAAAAAGTGTTGCGGATTGGCGGTAATGTATCAATCAACGGACGCGATTGGTTGACATACGGGGATGATCCAAGTTTTGTTCATACCGTTCGTTCGCAAGTCGCGCGTGCAATAGCAGAAAGGATTGTGGAAAACGCCAACGCGGTCGATTGGTCAACTGTAACAGGTTCACAACCATCTTCCGGGTTTGTTGAAGGCAGAATTGCCATGCTATCGACCGCCGAAAGTGAAGACCCTATTATTTCGATGATCCGCGAAACACAACGCGTTGGGCGGTTTGATTGATTGGGGAAAGTCTTCCCCGCGTGAATACGGAATTTGGGATTTGCGCACTGGTGAACGTATCGAATAAAATTTAAATTGGATGGTGGCGCTCGACTGTGATAATCGTGTCATTATGAGCGCCGCCATGCGCAACACATAACATCTCAATCAACTCAAAACCGCGTGTCTTTCCAAACCCGTTACTATTCCAACCGCAAGTTATCGCCAGCCCGCCCGGCTTGATCAACTTTGCGGCTGCATTCTTTCGATTGCTATAGAAACTCGATTGGGTATCTTCCTTATGCGTCTTGCGTCCGACATGCTGGTAACATTCACTAATCTGGCGAGGTGAATAAGGCGGATCAAATAGCACACCATCGAATATGTCACCGAACCCTGACAATGACTCTAAAAATCCAACGCTTCCATATGGTGCGTTGTAATAGCGTCCGCGTTTAGATCATTTGTGAACAAACAAATATCATTGAAATAGCTGTTGCGCGCAAACGGATCAATAAATTTATTCGTGACATATCGCGCAATCAATTCACGAATTGGCTTAATGTCGAATGTCTTATGGTTAGACATTGCCCATTCGCGCCGGATAATCGGACTATTCATAACCCTGCACCCGTCCAAACGCTTCAACCGGCAATTCGCGCATAATCGGTTCCGCGAGACGCCAACCTTTGTGAACCGGAAACCTGCGTTTTATCACACCAGACAACGCACCATCATTTAATTGAAATGTCTTTCTAAGAATTGATTGAACACATGAGACACGCCCGTATTGTTCATGATAAAAATTATAAATAGTTTTATCAAACATAATATTTCTTTTACCTGTTTGTCTCAAAGCAATCTTCTTCTTATGTTCTGTTGTAAATTTAGGTTTTCCATGTAGCGTAACAATTTTATTCCAGTGTTTATTTCGGTGTGAAGTGCTGAAATCTTTAGAGCGTGCTATTTTACCAATCCCAATGTAAAATATTTGATTGGTGTCCGGAGTAATATGAAAATAAACACAACGATCATTCATAGCCTTGAACTTTCCCAAATTCGCTAATTGGTAACTCTTTGAGAATAGCGAATATTGTACTTTTTTCAAACATGCTTTCCTGACCATATGCACGCGGCGCGCGGCCAATCTCGAAATAGCCCATACCCTCAAGAATGCGATGCACGGTCGCTTGTGCAGGTTGTCTAACGCCGACTTCGCGCAACCGCTTCATTGTCGCCAGGGTTGACACATAGCCGCCACGGAAGCCCGCAAGACCGTCTTCAACAGCGTTGACAATTGCAACCTCAATCGGCCCGCGCGACACCTTCACAGCCTCTTGTTGGCTGGACGTTTCCGGCGCTCGCATGGGTATAGCGCCGCGATCGATTGGATAATCTAGCAACCAATCGGCCAATATCTCATAACCGCCCGTCTGCAACCACGTATTGAGTGCCGCAAAATATGCGTCATTCATTCCGCGTGATAGCAGATCGGCGGTTGATTGGATCACACTATAAAAAATTGCGTATCGACGCCCATTCTTGTTGATTGGAATTGCATCTTTGTGATTTGAGAAGAACAACCAATTAGCCGGGTTATCTTCCATTTCCTGATTATCGCCTTTGCCTTGGATTTGAATACGATCATCCGTAATCCAAGGTTTCATAATTTCGATCAATTCGCGACGCTCATCAATCTTAATTTCGTTGACAATAATCATCAATTTGCCGCTTTGCCATTGGTTGAACGTTGCGCCTGATTTTACCAATTCTTCCGCTGGTGGGCTATAGGTGTACATTTCTCCCAATAACCGGCTAAGAGCCTTTTGAATAAATCCCTTGCCGACGCCTTCCGCAGATTGGATAAGCGGCGCCCACGGTATTTTAAACCCTGGATATTTTACATTATGGGCAAGATACGCATGAAAATTATTCCGATCATATTCAACCGGCAACATATTTTCGATATGTTGCAACCAAGGCATAATATCACCTTTGCGGCGTTTTAATTTGATTGGAATATATGTGTTAAGACCTTTCCGCCCTAGCTGATCCTCGACAATTGCGAATGTAGGCTGATCTGGCAAAAACCGAATGTGGTCAACCTTTGGGATTGTTCCAATTATCGAACGTGTTGCAGCTTGCCAAGGTTCATTTGTTGTTTTACCATCTGGCGTGACGATGAACAATTTGCCACCATACGCAATGTTAAATTTCGTCGCATCCATATATCGCGCCGATGGTGTGAAAATCTTTCCCTTGCTTTCAATCGCGTAACAATCCTTGAACCATATCTTTTGGTCATGTTCTGAAAGAATATCCGGCAAACTGTCCGCTGGTGGCGCATCGTTCGGTTGCGGCTCGCCTGGAGCGGGTAACGGTTGCGGCATTGGTGCCGGTGTCTTGTCAAAGCCGAAACGTTCGTATGCATTGAGCGTTGGCGCAAAGCGGTAAAATGATTTCCACCCTGTTTCGCTATCCTTGACACTAAGCCAAAGCTTGCGATTTTCTTCAACATCGTTCGCCGGGTAATTTGCGCACCAGTCGGACCAGATTGAATATAATTCGTCTTCACTCGCATGGTTGAAACCGGCCTGTTTAAACGCCGCAGAAACAGCCAACCAGCCGCCACGGTCCAGATCACAGGGATTGACCAATGACAAGCCGAACCGCAACCAATCGAGACTAGGAGCGGTTAGGGATGGATCACCCAACGGTTTGCGACCGCCGCCGCTGTCTATGACGTTTACATGTGCGAGACTGGACGCCAGCGTTTCAACCGGCCCGACAACACCGCCAAGTGACCACATACTGACAAGGTGCGGCGCTTCCGGGCGCTTTAGGTGCAGCGTGCCGGGAAGGCGCATAACTCGCGTTGGATCGATAATCGACCGATCACCGTTGAACTGTTGCACGATGCGACGTTGCAACAATGTGAAATAGTCGTTGCCGGTGTACGGATTGACAACCCAATAAATGTGGAATTTGTTGGGACTGCTGACAACAGCGAATGTGGGTAATGGTTGCCATTGTGCAGCAAGCGAATAATCCGCTTCCGCGTTCACGCCGTCCAAATCGGCAACATGCGCGCGGATATAATGCACATTTGCGATATCACGTCCGACACCATCTAATGCAGACATATTGACGAACACACCATAGCCGCGAGACTGATAATCAACCAATGTTGACCAAAGCGCCGGAAGCGTGCCGTGAAAATTGTGAGCGGCCACACCGCGATCAACATCATGAATGCAGCGAAAATCAACAACCGCGCTTTCTATTGGCTGTTGTGTAAGCGTGGTAATATATGTAGCGGCTTGCTCATAATTCTGCATTACTCGCCGTCCGTATCGCGACCGGCCAAAAATGCGTCAACGTCCGCAGCAAGCCATTTTGGCGGCTTCATATCTAGATGTGGTATCGGACACTTGCCGACACGCAACCAGTAGCGCAAAGTCACGGTCGGAACACCTATCCGTTCGGCCACTTCCTTGATATTTAAGATCGATTTGTTTTCAGACATTTGGAACCTCTACCATTTGGATAAACCGAACGGTCCCATGGTGTCAACGGATCATTATCATTTTTTATCAAAAAGTTGTTGATCCGCCGCCCGCCATCATGTAAGGCTGTAGCGAATAGGAGAACCCCGCCAATGAGCGACCGCACCGCCACACAAACCATGATCGCGCAACATACGCTGGAACTTGAATTTGGTCCGCGTCCGTCCGATATCGAAACGGAAGAACAATATTTGCGTTGGATGATCGCCAACATCGACCGGAAAGCGCGACGGGACGCACAACCATACATTGACAGGCTTGTGCAAATTGAAAACGATCAATATAGACCATTCATCGCATTGTTATTGAAGGACATGCAACAATGTTCAACCTGACCAGTCGCCGCATTCTCGCCAATCGTATCAGCGAGCTAGAACAGCAAAACGCGATATTGGCTGAAACCCTGGAAAACCTGACCGCCGCCGCCCGCGCAATGGATGGTCGCGCGTATCTGTTCAAGATCGACCGCGACGGACGGGAGATTAAATTTACATTCGTGCGCGGAACCGAAATTCACGAAATTGGAACAATGGCGCTATTGTCTTCCGATGTGGAACAATGGCGATCTGATTTGGGGTTGAAGTAAGTGACCGATAACATCATACAGTTTCCGAAACCGGATGAAATCGTTTTCACGTGCGGTTGTGGCTGCATGTCGTTTTTCGTCAACGCCAACGACACGCTTGAATGCTGCAATTGCAACGATATCAAAAACGGTTCGCCGTCAAATGGTGAATGGCACAAATGGTTGCCAGATGTTCCCGACGATGTGACGGAAGACACGGGCGGTAAAATGGTTGTCCGCGCCATCGGTGACGCTGAAATTGCACGTCGCACAACTATCAAATATATTCAGGATTGGAGCGTATCGGGCAACCTGGGGATGGTGAGCGCATACGCCACGGACGGAACCGGAAAGCATTGGTTCAATGTTGAAACCAATGAGCAACGCGAATGGATGTTGCGTAAATTGCAACTGACAATCGACCACATTAAGGCGATGGTGATCAAATGAAAACGACAATCATCAACCGCAGTGATCGAATTGAAGCGTATCGCGGCAATGATCTAATCGGCTATGTCGAGAATGATCAACTGTTTGCAATAGACGCCAAGGGATACGCCGAACCAATCGGCGAGATTAACCATCGTTGCGAGATAGCCGGGAAGTTGGAAGCATGGTTGAAACAGTCGAAATAAAAGGCCGCTATATGCTCACCTGCTATCCTGTCGCGAGTTGGGCAGTGTTTCGCTTGGACACCAGCGGTACGGTTGACGCGAGTGTGATCAACGGCAAATGGTCCGATGTGTGGCAACGCTGGCAAGACTTAACAAAATGAATATTACACCAGAAATCGTTAGAGAATTTTTCGTATATGATATTTTTACGGGAAAATTATATTGGAAATATCGGGACAGAAAATGGTTTAAATCCGATGGACCATATAAAACATGGAATAAGCGGTTCGCGGGGAAAGAGGCGTTCACATCAATTGACGCTAACGGATACCGTCATGGAACACTCTTTGGTCGTCCTCAATACGCACATAGAATAATTTGACTTCTATGTTTTGGGTATTGGCCGAACGTAATTGATCACGGTGATGGAAATACTGCAAATAATCAATTGATAAATTTATCAGATGGAACGTTTGCTGACAATTCTAAAAACCTTAAATTAAGGTCAAATAATAACACCGGTCATCATGGGGTATCATGGGACAAATCTCGAAATAAATGGGCGGTAAGAATACAAGAAAATAATACAGCTATATATCTAGGAAGATATAACACTTTTGAAAAAGCATTGGAAGTGAGAAAAAAAGGCTGAAATCAAATTGAACTATCATCCTAACCATGGGAGAGTATGTTAAAATATTTTTGTTTTTCTTCATTGGTCATATGACGTACATGTTTATGATTTTCAGCAATCAACGCAACAATTACTTTAGCTTCACCCTGTTCAACAGCATGATAAGCAATCATGTCACGTAATCCGCCGTCCCATTCGCGGCTGTGATAACACACCGCACCATGTGTCAAATCCAATTCGCGCGCAATTCGCCGCGCTGTTATAGGTTGATCAGCACGCCACAACCGCAAACCGGTTTCCAGAATTCTTAGCTTGGTATCTTGCATATCAATCTCACATCTTCCGGCTTTGTGGCAAATCCACCCATGCCACCATATGTTCTGACAATATCATGAAACTTCGCCTGGGCTATAGCTCTTTTATCCGATTGGATAAGTCTCCAATCGTCTGATTTGGTTTCGATAGCAACGAACACGCCAAGCGTGGTCCAGCCGATATTTTCAACATATGCTTGTGTCGGACAAATACCGATGTAATCAGATGATTTATAATGTTCATTTTGTTTTGCGCTGTCATGACCTAAACCATAGCGAATTAATCGCCCGGTTGCGTCCTGACAAGCGCCGACATTGTTTCTCCAAAGGACTATGTTTTGTTTCGCTGCTTCCAACAAAACTCTTTGTGCTACGGCTTGTTCACGCATTCCATATCCTTCCGCAAGACGCAAGATAATAACCAAGGTCTTTTTCAATGCAAATAAACCGCCGTCCGGTGTTGATGGCTGCAACGGCTGTTGTGCCAGAGCCGGAACAATTATCTAGGACCGTCTCGCCTTCATTTGTGTAAGTCTTGATAAGGTATTCAAATAGTGCGACGGGTTTTTGTGTTGGGTGTAAACCAGCATCTATATTTCCTGCAATTGAAAAATCTAAAATGCTCTTAGGATAGTAAACTCCATTAACGGTCGCTGGTGAGCCGTCCATAACTGCAACTTCTTTATTTGATGTTGTGTAACCACCCTTCTTTCTTATTTTACCAATCGTCATTTGGGGGAAGTATGAGGATTTAATTCCAAAAACTAAAACATCCTCGTGAACTTTTAAAGGTTGACTTTTCACTTTTGGAAAATTTGCAGCCTTAGCCTTATTCCAAATCCAAGAATGACGAAATTGCGTGATGTTTGACATCACCAACGCACTTGTAAACGGCTGCGATGCCGTCAGAACAATAGCCGCATTCGGTTTTGCAACCCGCCAATATTCAGACCACAAAGGCGCAAACGGAATAATTGTATCCCATTTGCAAGCGGTTGTTCCGTAAGGAAGATCGCACAAGATCATGTCAACGGAACCGTCCGGAATTTGGCGCATCAATTCCAGACAATCACCATTCCACATTTCGCCGTTTGCGTGTTTGAACACACTCATGAATACCACCCTTCAACCGTTGCAGCCATCGCCTCAAACTCTTGCCGATCACGATCCGCGCGCAACGCGTCCAGCACATCGCAATTCATAGCGATATAGAACCGCCGGTACATTTCGCCGTCCGACCGACCCGCCGCCTTGCCGATACCCGCCCATTGTGCGATTGCGTCCGCTAGGCGTTTGTGAGCGGCAATCTTTGCCATGTGCTTGTTGGCATGGAACCCCGCCGCAGCGCCGCCACCTGGACCGGCTGCAACGCGTTGCGCCACATCCGCAGCACTTTCCATCATCATGGCTTGCCGCTTCGCCTCCAGCGCCGCTCTATCGAGCAACACTAGATCACCGTCAACCATCTGGATTGTGCGTGACCCTGGTTCCGGCAATGGTGGCGATGCGCCACAATACGGGCAGCACCGATGGAACCGCTCATAAGGTTTGGCGCACGCCATGCAACGCATCAACGGGATGTCTTCCGGGTCGCGTTCCTGTTTGGCACGCTTGTCGCGGCGCTCAAGTGACCAGTGACGCGGTTTGTCCGGCAATCCGTGGCGAATGACGTTGGACACGTGATCGATGACTAGCGCCACCTTGGACGGGTTTAGTGGATCACGGCGAAGGACGCGCCCGAATTGTTGCAAATATTTGACAAGTGAAGCGGTTGGACGGGCCATAACGCAAACATCGCAATCACTGCAATCAAAACCTTCATCGAACAAATCAACATTGACCAGAACGTAAATCGTTCCTGATTTGAATTCATGGATGTATTTTTCTCTTACATTCGTTGGTGTTTTAGCAGAAATTGACGCGGCGCGAATTCCCGCATCGTTGAACTGTTTTGCAATTTTGTTTGATGTTTCAACATCTGTCGCGAAAACGATTGCTTTTTTGAATAACGCGTATCGCGCATAATTGCTAACGATATCACCAACAATTCTGGATTTCTCGGAAGCGGCTTTAAGCTTCTTAGGGCTGTAATCACCACCCGGAGTAATGTCGCTATCATCAACATGTAAATCGCTTGCCGGGCATACAATCTCATAGTCTGTAAGTGCTCCATTGTTGATCAACCAACGCATATCTGGCGCAAACACCATCGCGTCCATTAAACCATCGTAATCACGTCCTAAACCTTGCCCGTCTGGACGCGATGGTGTGCCAGTGACACCAAGACCGCGCGCGTTGGGGAACATTACAATACCTTTTCCCCACTTATTTTGCGTCAGTAAATGATGAACTTCATCCTGTACCCACAAATCAATCTGTTTTGCCCAATCTCGCAACTTATCAGCGCGCGCGTTCAATGTGTCAATCCCTACAACACTCGCGTTTGCAGTCGGATGCACATAAACCATACCATATTCACGCCGATGTGAAGCGGTAATTTGTCTAACCGTCTCGCTTGATCCAATTATTCGATGTGGAATGCCGCGCCGCGCAATATGATGCGACATTTGTGAAACTAATTCGTTACGATGTGCGATCACCGCCGTTTTCTGACCTGCGTTGTTGTGGTTAAAAATTATATCAGCAATTAACACGCTCTTTCCGAACCCTGTAGCAGCTTGCGCCAATATGTTCCGATTACCAGCGTTCCAACCGGCGTAAATCTCTTGTTTGAGTTGCTGTTGATCGGGTCTAAGTGTGATGGTCATGCTGCGCGACCATGATTGATGTGGAAGTTATGTTTTATTTCAGCCAATTTTCTAACTTTTATCGCTTCATCAATAGTATCAAAATAACCCAAATGAATTATTTTATAATTAACAGTAATGTTGGCTTGATATTTCTTATGAATTTTATGAAAATAAACACCAATCACACCGGATGTGTTATTAATATTGATGGTTTTGTTTTTCATATTCTTTCCCCGTCCAACATCGTAAATATTATCTAATTTGTTATTGCTTCTGTCACCGTCATCATGATCAATTTCATCCGGCCAATATCCGAAACATAAACACCAAATTACGCGATGTGCAGCATAATTAACCTTAAAAATTCTTCCATTCTTATAGCCATGACCATCTGTTGCCGTAAAAGCTTCTGTGTTAGCGTAACGAGTATTCCAACGCTTAAATTCCTTATCGGAAACAAACCATTCTCTTTTGCGATGTTTCCACCACAAAGCGCCCGTACACGGATCATAGCTAAGAAATTCTCTTATGATTTCCGCTGAAAGATTTGTCACGGTATCTTGCTCAAAATAATAACAATCCAAACACCCGATGAATGTGGATATAGGTCACGCGAACGAACCCAAGCCGGATCGTGAACAATTTTACCATCAGCACCAATCACGCAATGATCGCCGCCGCTATTCGAGCAAAACAACATGAATTCCGTCCGATACATTGACGCCGCGTGCAACACATCATCAAGCGGCATGTCGCCAGGAAGTGAGAAATATGCAGGAATTCGCCCGTAAGACGCCAACCATGCTCGCATACGATCAAACGCCCGTTCACCATCGCCGTCTTCATAAAAATGCGGAACGGCTTCCGGTGCCATGTCCATTATCGATGAGACTGCGGCCCGCACACAATCGCCGTAACTGTTCGGCGGATCATGTTTCACAATACATGTGTTATGTCTCATCAAGACCACCAATCCGGCAACGTTGCAGGGTCAACAGTGTACGCCTTGCCCGCGTCGTCAATGCGGTTCGGCATGAACAGACCAACCCAATCCGGCGAATGAATGTCACGCACGACAACCGGCTTGTTGGCGTCGATAAATTGTGGAAATGCGATACTGCCAGATGGTGAAGCGGAATTGAGCGCAACCATGTCTTCAACGTTCCATGCCATCGCACCAACGCTTGCCGTTGCCGGCTTATCGGGAACCCACGACCGCCACCCATCCAAAGGTGTCTTTGCCGGGAACATCGCCGCGTTGCCAGGATAGTTATAACCAAGCGTGCTTTTGGCGCTCGCCATCTGCAATTCAGGTATAACATTGATCGCCAGTGACGAATTGAACGGCTTTTCATCGTTGCATTGTTTCACCAACGCCGCGTCAACGATAATGTGAACCACGTTGTCAGGCTCTTGTGATGTGCCAAGATGGTAAATTGCTGCAATTTTGCGGTTGGATGCAATGGCGTAATCATGACCGGCCCGCCGTTCCAACCGGATACACCGCAACAGCCCGCGTTCCTCATCTGTCACGTTGTCGGGCATTCGATTGCTGACACCGGCAAGCCGTGCAAATATCTCGCATTGGATGTTAAAATTCATGTTCGTCACCTCTAGTTTTGATTTTTGAAATTCACCACACTTTGACAGAACTTCAACATTTCATCATCGGTCAATTGTGCTTTTGCAAGATTATACCACGTACAAACGATTTGCACATTATCGTTTGTATATCCTTTTTCAGCGTTTATTCGGTCAATGGAGGGTCCGCGCGGATTTCTTGATAATTTTATATTTGCATTCTCCCATTCTAGATCTATTCCAGTTTGTTCACATTTATTTTTTTCCAATTTTTTCATAATAAAATCAACGGAAATAGAACATTCATATTTTCCGCGTGCTCGATTTCTGGCTTTATTGATTAAATGTATTGATCTTCCTCGAATAGTGCTATAGTAAATTTTATAATATTCTTTTGATGTTTTGGAAATTTGTTTTTGTTCTTCTGGCGTTCTTTTTTGCTTTCTTTTTTTTGCTAATTCAGCACTCATTATAGTAGCGCATGGTTTGCACCAACTGTAATAATATTCCCGACCTTTAACAGTCCTTTTATTAAAATTAGTTTCATCTTTTGAGATTTGACATTTGGTGCAAATTCTAGCCATTTTGATACTTTCATTTTGTCCAGTAGGATAAATAAAAAAGTCATTGACAAAAGTCAACCGTTAAAATACACCCTTACCTATCGAACAACCTGCAACCGGAGAAAACAGAATGAAATTCACCCTCACAATCACGGACGCCAGCGCGTCGGAATTGTCCAAGCTACTCGCTTCGCTTGGTGGATCGACCGCCATTGTACAACATACACCGCCCGCGCACGGCAACCCGCTTGCACCAGTGCCAGCGACCACCACCAACGATGATGATGACGATGAAACAAGCGACAACCCCGCCGCGCCCGGCACACTCGACGCGGACGGATTGCCGCATGACACGCGCATCCATTCCGACCCTGCCAAGCTGACAACCAAAGGCGTTTGGCGCAAGCGGCGCGGTGTGACGGATGCGGACGTGCAGCGGGTTGAAGCCGAATTGCGCAGCCGTGGCGGATCACCCACACCGCCGCAACAGTCCGCGCCCATGCCAATGCCGCCCATGTCCGGCGCATCTGTCACACCCGCGCCCGGCGGAATGCCAACACCGCCTGCAATGCCCGGTCCTGGTACACCGCCGCCACCCATGCCAATGCCGCCCGCCGCGCCGGTTGCAGCAACTCCGGAACCCGCACCGACACCAGCGCCGCCGCCCGCTGCACCGCAGCCGACCGGCCCGCTCGATTTCAGCGGTTTCATGCAGCGTATCCAAGTGTTGTTGCAACAGAAAGCGCCGGATGGTTCGCCGTTGATCGATGCGGCTTATCTCGGAACCGTGGCGCAACGTGTCGGAACCGGGTTTGGCGTCCAGTGTAACAGCATCACCGATCTTGCCGCCGATCAGCGTTATATTGATTACGCGGTGCAAATCATGCAGCACGAACAGCGTTGGCAGTAACATAATGCTCACAATCGCCGCTAACAATCTCAATCGGTATATGCAGTGTAATGGTCATAGACTGTTACAGGCGGACCCTGTATTTATCGAGCGTGACAATACCATTCGGGATGAAGGTATTGCAGCGCACTGGTTAGCGGCGATTGTGTTTTCCGGTCAACACACAATTGACGAAATGGTTGACCGGAAAGCACCCAACGGAATTTTCATCACGTCCGAAATGGCGGAACATGTTGAAGAATATGTGTCAGGCGTTCAAGTACCGCCGAATTATTCCGGTGATATGGAATGGCCCTATTCGCTAACCGGTCAAAACTGGCAAGTGAACGGTCGCGCGGATCATGTGTTGTTCACCGGTCAAACGTTGGCGATATCTGATTTCAAATATGGTTACACCATTGTTGAGCCGGAACGCAATTGGACGTTGATCGCGCACGCAATCGGTTACTGTCAAACAAACAATGTTGCGCCGCAACGGATCACATTCACCATTCACCAACCTCGCGCACCGCACCGCGACGGACGGGTTAGAAGTTGGTCAATCGATGGTGCAGCGTTACATGATTTATACAGTGAATTGGTGGTGAAACTGGTCTATCCATCCGACACATTGCAAACCGGTCCGAATTGCTACAAATGCCCGGCGTTCGTCGGTTGCCCGGCTCGCCAGGACGCGGAATTGAATGCGCTCGAAACGGCACATATGGCCTATCGCGCGGAAATCGACAATGCGGAATTAGCCGACCGCATGGCGCTTATTCACCGCGCGGAAGAAATGATTAAACAGGCAAAGAAAGCCTATGAAGAACAAATCATGCATCGGTTGCAACTTGGTCAGGCGTTGAACGGATACGCTATTGAAAACGATTTGACTAACCGTATGTGGAAAGATGGTGTAACGGTCGATTTGATGCAAACGCTCACCGGTGTCAACCTGTCCAAACCGCAATTGGTCACACCGGCACAAGCTGAAAAAGCTGGCGTCTCCAAGGATATTGTTGCACTATTTGCCGAACGCCGCGCCAAAGGTTCAAAGCTGGTGCGCGTCGATACCGACAAACGAGCCGCTAAATTCTTTGGCGAACGTAAACCAAATCAACAACAGTGAAGGAATATGAAAATGGTAGCTACAGAAGGCACGCAGGTCAATGCGTTGGGCAGATTGGTTTGGGGACATCCGCTCAAAGCGACACAAAAGAAAGACCCTTCAACAAACCAGATCGTTTTGAAGGACGGACAACCGGTCATTCAACATGTGTTCGGTATTGCTGTTCCCAAAGCGGATTTTCTCGCAACCGTATGGCCCGCAATGCAGGTGGAAGCGGCAAAAGGTTTCCCGTCCGGTGTTCCGCAGAACTTCGCATGGAAGATCGATGATGGCGACGACGCCACACCGCGCCAGGGTGGAAAGGCGTTCGCGGAACGGGAAGGTTATCCCGGTCACTACGTGATCACAGTTGCGAGCAACACCGGGTTTCCGCCCGCGCTGTATCGCTTCAACGGAACCAACTATGATCAGTTGTCGGAAGACGATTTGAAAACCGGTGATTGGGTAAATGCGGCACTTAATCTGGTGGTCAATGTCCCGACACAACGGACGCACACACCATCGCTTTACGTCAATCCACAGGCTCTTGAATTCGTCGGCTATGGGACGGCCATCGTGTCGGCTGGCGTGAACCCCATGGCCGCGTTTGGTGGTCAACAGCGTGCATTGCCGCCCGGTGCATCTGCAACGCCTGTAAGCGGTGCGCCCGGTGCTGGCGTCCAGATGCCCGGTACTGCACCGCAACAGCCGCCCATGCAGCAACAGCAACCCGCCGCGCCGGGCTATCCTGCACCACAACAGCCGCATGGAGCGCCACCGGCACAACCCGACGCACCAGCCGCGCCGCAGTACCAGCCACCGGCACAACCCGCGCCAGGACAGATGCCGCCGCCACATCAACAGTTTGTGCAACCCGGCGCACCAGCCGCGCCGCAGTATCAGCCGCCCGCACAACCCGCACCAGGACAGCCGCAACAGCCCGGCTATCCTGCACCCGGTGGGATGCCGCCCGGAATGCCCGGCCCGCGATAGCAGCGCCCGGATTTGCCAACGATGCGGCGCGGTCAATGGGCAACCATGCCGCGCCGTTTCAGATTGGGGCGCATTTGTGCAAGATTGCATTCCTTGGATATGACGATAGGAGAACAAGACCGTGGAAACTGAAATACCCTATGATTTGCTTCCGTATCCGATTAGCGAGATTGAAAATGTTGAGGTATTGGAGGAAGATGGAAAAGAAACATCACTATAACCAAATATGAGGCAGGAAAAGCAATGGAAGATGTTATCAAAATGGCTAATTCAACATTTCGCGAACGCGACATGCGAGGTGTTGAACACATCACTGACAAGAACATGTTTTTTATTGCAATTCTTGCAAAGAACATGCAACATATGTCGTTGTCAAATGCATTGATGCGGTCTGCTTTAGATCGTGATATAGCATATAATCAATATATGAAAGACCGATTTTCAGAAGAAAAAATTGGTGAACTCGTCTTAAGTGTTGAAGCGTGGGTGCATGATATTTATGGTGAGGATCAATAATGCGGCACGAACAATTACAATGTGAAGTTGTGCGGCTATCATACAACTTCACAAACGCAACAGGTCATATATATTTCCCGCCATGCAATTGCTGTGATATGGTAGGATGTATTGAGTATTTTCGCAAAATTGATCCAAATGTAAAATGTATACAAACTTATTCTGGATCAAAAGCGGACACATATTACATATTTGATAACGGTGAATGGCACGCTTGCGGGTATGATAGATGATCACCCTCGACAACGCGCCGGTTTACGATATCGAATGCTTGCCGAACGTCTGGACGCTCGCAATGGAAATGTTGCATAGCGACGTGCGAGTCGTTTGGGAAATATCGGAATACCGAGACGACCGGCGCGAATTGCTCGAATGGTTCAATTGGTTGGCATCCACACAAACACCAATGATCGGTTTTAATGTCATCAATTATGATTATCCGATGTTGCACGCCATTTGGCAAAACCCGAACATCACGAACGCCGAACTATACGCAAAATCCAAATCAATAATCAACAGCTATGATAAATTCAGCAATACGATTTGGGCAAGCGACCGTTTCACGCCGCAAATTGATCTTTTTCGCATACATCATTTTGACAACAAAGCCAAAACCACCAGCCTTAAAGCATTGCAAATCAACATGCGGTTGCCTTATGTGATTGATAGTCCGTTGGGGTTTGACGACCCGTTAACCAAGGAACAAATTGACAAACAATTAATTCCCTATGGTGATTGGGATGTTGCCAGCACGAAAACATTTGCTCATCATTCCATGTCAGCCATTGAATTCCGCTTGGCGCAAGTCGAGCAATTCGGCCCGGATGTGTTGAATTGGAATGATAGCAAGATCGGTTCTAAAATCCTGGAGAACCGGCTAGGCGATGAAATGTGCTATGATCGCAGTAGCGGACGCCGTGTCATGCGGCAAACGATCCGCGACCGCGTTGCACTTGCTGATATCATTTTCCCGTTCATTCAATTTACCAACCCGGAATTTAACCGCGTGTTGCAGTACATGCGCGCGCAAACCCTCACACCGTCCGAATTTGAGCATGACGACCGCATTGTTACCAAAGGCGTGTTCGCCGGGTTGAAGGCGCATGTTGACGGTATTGATTTCAAATTCGGAACGGGCGGAATTCATGGAAGCGTTGAACGTCAACGGATCATTGCAACGGATGAATGGTTAATTCGAGATATCGACGTTGCGAGCCTTTACCCGTCAATTGCCATTGTGAACAATCTTGCGCCCGCGCACCTTGGCGATAAATTCGTTGCGGAATATTCCAATCTTCCGAAAGAACGCAAGGAATGGCAGAAACGCAAAGGTAAAAAATGCGTTGAAGCTAACAGTTTGAAACTTGCAGCAAACGGAACATACGGAAACACAAACAATATTTATAGTCCGTTTTATGATCCGCAATTTACAATGCAGATTACAATCAACGGACAATTGATGCTTGCTATGTTGGTTGAATGGTTGTTGACCGTCCCAACTGTCAAGATCATCCAAGCGAACACCGATGGAATTACATACGTTATTCATCGCGACTATCTTGATCACGCGAAGCGTATTGAAAGAGAATGGGAAGCTCTGACCCGCTTGACACTTGAGGCTGTCCACTATAGAAGGCTTTTTATAAGGGACGTAAACTCTTACATAGCCGAGTGGGAAGAATGAAATTTTGCGCTAAGTGTCAGACTGAAAAACCGTTGACGGAATTTCACAACAATATACGTTCGAAAGACGGTCTTAATTCTATTTGTAAACATTGTAATAGAGAAAACGTCAATAAGTGGCGCTTGAATAATCTTGAAAAAAGTAGAGAAAACGCGAGAAATTATCAAAAAAACAATCGAGAAGAAAGAAAAATATATCTTAAGCAATATTATAATGATAATCGAGAAGAAAGAATAAAAGCCAACACGGAATATAACAGGAATAATCCAGAACAAAGAAAAGTCATTCAAAGGCGGTATAGAAAAAGTATTAGAACGCATAGAGAATTATTTATTAAAGCGTTGGTTAGAACTGCTCGACAACATGCTAAAATTAAAAAAATGGAATTTGAATTAAATCATAGTGTTATTGACACATTGATAACGTTACAAAATGAAAAGTGTTCCATAACTGGAATTTGTTTCGATTATGTTCCGAATGAAGAATTTAGAGCTAGACCATTTGCACCATCTGTTGATCGAAAAGATAATTCAAAAGGATATATTTATAATAATATTCAAATCGTTTGCGTCATGGTCAATCGTGCTAAATCCGAATTTACTCAAGAAATGTTCGATGAAATGTGTCGGGCAAGAGTGAGGTTATTAAATGGCTCTTAAATACAAATTAAAGGGAGCATATTGGCATCCTGATCCGCTCGATTATGCGCGGTCAATCTCGGAAGCGCAGCCGCCCGCATGGCATAAAGACCTTGGAAACATCGCCAGCATCCGCGCCGCCGTGGCCGCTATGGTGCATGGTATCGCGCCCGAAACGTTCTTGGCCGCGCACTCTGATAGGTTCGACTTTATGTGTCGAGTGAAAGTAAACCGGTCCGATGTGCTGTTACTGGACGGGCAACCAATCCAGAAAACGACGCGCTATTACGTCGCCAAGCAAGGCGGTTCAATGGTCAAAACCAGCCCGCCCGCCAAAGGTGCGCAGATCGGCGCTTACAAGCGAGCGAACGGGGTTGGTGACGTTCTATGGTTCGCGGTCAATGCGGAACTTGAAGCGCACGGCACACCTGGAGCGCATGACCCGCGCATCCACACCAAAAACAAATCACGATATGAAATACGTGAAACGGCAATTGAGGCGGGATATCGTGTTGCAGTGTGCAATGATGCGTCAATGTTCGATTGGTCCAATGTGAACTATGATTGGTATATCGATCAGGCAAGGAGGTTGATAATATGAAAGAGACATTTGAGGGTTTCATAAAATGGATGATTGGCGAGGATCAAGAACTATTTCTTGAGTGTCTTTCAGAATGCAAAAATTTAATTGAAGAAATTGTTGAAGCGGAAATTGAAAAGAAAACAGTTTACACTAAGGAAGATTTTGAAGATTTACAGAAAGAAATTGACGACTTGAAAAATGAAAACGCCGGGTTGCAGGATTTGGAAACCGTTCACCGAATGATCTGCACCGACCGATTGCAAGATGCAATTGACTTGATCAGTGAAATATGCAACGAACGGTTTATGTCAATCGAACAATTCAAACGAATGGGATTAAAATAATGACACATATCTCTCTTGATTTGGAAACATGGGGCAAAACGCCCGGTTGCGACATTCGCAGCATTGGCGCGGTTGTGTTCGATCCGATTGCCGGGTTGGTCAACCATAAAGCACCACATCGCGGAATGTCGCAATTCTATATCGCAACGGATAATCCAACCACGCCGCACGAACAGTCATATTGTGAAGCGTGCGGAACGGAATGGTATGGCGGCGATATCCCGCGCTATCAGCTAGTCCGCGACCCTGAAACCGTCCAATGGTGGAATGAACAATCACCGGACGCACAAGCCGCATTCGCCAACCCGGTTGATTTGCGGGATGCGTGCGCGCGTTTCGGATTGTGGATCAATGAGGTTTCTGACCATCAAGCCGATACGGTGCGCATTTGGGCAAATGATCCGCATTTTGATGTGTCGATCCTGGACGCCGTTTACCGTGCTGTCGGGTTGCCTGTACCGTGGCACTATCCCGCGCCGCGCTCGATGCGGACCATTGTTGAAGCCGCTGGCATGACACGCGACGACATGGCGCAATTTAACCACAGCACAGCACACAACGCCCTTGACGACGCAATCAACCAAGCAATGATTGTGTGCGAGGCTTACAAGCGATTGGGGTTGCAGCGATGAGCGACAACACACGAATTCAGTTGGCGGAAGAATTAGAAGAACGCGCAAAACAGTTGCGTAAAGAAGCTGTCCGAAAGTTGCCGAATACTTGGCGAGTTGGTCAAAAAATACGGTATATCAATTCTAGCGATCTCGCATGGAATCGTGGTGAAACGGCGTATGTTCTCAAACTACGCGATGAATATAAAACCATCCAGCCAATCAATATCAGGTTTTTACACCGGCCCGAAAGACGGAAGTGCTATTTTTTTGGACAACACCGAACGATGTTGAATTAATTGAGGACATTGACCAATGACCAAACGCGGCAAACTAATTGGAATTGTCGGATATGCCGGAAGCGGTAAAACCACAATCACGCGAGCGGCGATCACAACGGGTGGAATCGTTCACATGAGTTTTTCCGAACCAATCGTGCGCATGTTGGCTGCAATGGGTATCCCGTCCGAATTGCTTGACGACAAATCGCGATGGAATGAACCGCTTGATATGCTTTGTGGTCATTCGATCCGGTACGCTGCAACCACACTCGGAACCGAATGGGGACGTGACCAGATCGGGCAAGACGTATGGACGCGCATCGCGCTTGCACAAGCTGAAAAACATCGCGCAATTGGTCAACATGTCATAATTGATAATGTGCGGTTTCCGTCCGAAATGGACGCCATGCGCGAAGCTGGCGCTAAATTCATCGCTATGTATCGTAGCGGATTGGTTCCGAATGAAAACCATCAAAGTGAGCAATATATTCAAGAATTGCGCAAAGAATGCAGCGTGCAATTATATAACGATGGAACATTCAACGATGCTGTTGCACGAATGCGAAAAATAATTGTTGACATAATTGCGCAATAGACATATATCTAATTCACCAACAAGGGAGTTAGATATAATGATGTCAGACATTGAACAAAATGATTTCTTGTCACAGAATTCAATTGTTTTCGATTACAAAGGTTTGAAAACTATAATGATTTGGGACAGAATTTATTTGGATTATTGTACATTTCGGTTTATTGATGATCCAGAAGACCAACCGTGGCGACACACAGTATACAACCCAATTTTATTTCTTGAAAATAAAACACCATCACATTTATTGGCATGAATTAAAAACCCCTCGCAATCGGCGGACTGCGAGGGGTTCCAACCCGAGTGACCAAGTTGTTTCGTCAAGGAACCGGAAAAGTCCGGTAACTATCCGCCGCGTTATGCGACGAATTCAGCGAGCCGTCACCACGGCTTGTTTCTCATAGAACCGATCAAGACCAATCACCCATGCAGCCGCGCCAGAATCGAGCCTAGCAGCCGTTTCGAGCGCATCAACGACCGATGCGGGCGGATCACTTAGAACCGGTCCCACGCCCGCCGCTGGCACGCTTCCGCAGCCGGTCAAGGCTATCATCAAGATCAGGCTTGCGAGCGTCGATCTTGTCAAATTCCAAACGTAATTGCGCATCGTTTTCCGCCTTCTTTACGCGCTCGTGGTCTTGTCCGGCGCGGTATAATTTCCAAGCGACACCCGCGAACGTGGCGAGGATCGCGCCGATACCGGCAATCATGGCCCAAATATCAAACCCGAACATTTGGTTTGTCCTTGACGAAATAGCCAACCAGCAAACCGACAATATACGGCAACGGTTCCCAAATAATCGGGTCCGCAAATTCGGGATAGGATTGCACAACAAACGATTTGACAATTCCCGCAACAGACGCGGAAAGCATTGCAGCGGTCAACTTGTTGGTTGGCAACGCGGACGGTTGTTTGACTGTGTTCATGGTGGTCAGCCTCGTTTGAATACCGCCATGATAGCGGCAATGATACGTGCGAGCAATCCGCCGCCCGTCCGATCCCATCCGGGCGGTTCGGGCGAATGGTCAACCTTGGACGCGGCAACAGCCGCCGCGAGTGCCCGCATGGTTTCCGTCCCGGCGATGCCGTCATATGTCAACTTGTGCGCCGCCTGGAACGCCTTGACGATATCGCGCGTCTCGTTGCCGAACCGTCCATCAATGCCGTGCACAAATGTGTATCCGAGTAGCGCCAGATCGTTTTGCAGGTTGCGGACGGCTTCACCCTTCATTCCATGTTGTAGCACTGTTACGCGGGGTTGTGCGGTTTGCATTGGCGTATCGGTTCCGCGCTTATGCTTGATGTAAGCCGCAGCTAATCGCCCATGATAATTATGCGTTGCGTATCCCGCCCCGTTATATTTCGACGCCGCCGCGCGCCAACTTTCCGGTTTGGTGAAATCGCGCCCGGTCAACATCGGGACCATGCCCCATTTGCGTATGAGCGTAACCATCGCAAGCAATTGTTCGCGTTCGCCCTGGAGCATGGTTTTAACCATTTGTTCCGCGTTGGCGAAACCGGCAGCATTGCAATTGTTTCCGAGAATTTGAGGTAACGCCCATGAACACGACCGCAACGCCGCATTCTTGTTGATTTTTATCATGCGTTCAAGATCGGGATAGCTATCCGATTTGTAATTGCGCACCCACGATTTATTTGCAAGACCAGCCGTCACCGCTTGATCGCGTTGTGCGCCCGCGCCAAGTTCGCGATAAAATACATGCGTTTCACGCAACATTTTTAGCCGGTTGCGATTGTCAAAACCGCGCCCCGCCGCCTCGATTTCGATGAACGCCAGCAAAACGGCGGTTTCTACACCCAACTGTTTCGCAGCGTGTCCAATGTCGCCTTGTTCAAGACGTTTTCCGGTTCCGACGAAATTCATGATGGTATCGCCTCATTAGGTAGTAAAGTTGGTTCCCAAGCTTTCCAGCGTTCCATTGGTCGCGGCAGTTCCGAACGCCTGTATCATGTTTCCGCCGGTGCCGATGCGTTGCCCGTTTGAATGGCTTATGCCATACCGCCCGCCAAAAATGACGTTCCCTGTGATGACAACGCGCTCGATATAGTTTGCTGAGGTTGCCGCAATGCTTATGCAGTCGTAAGTCGCCGTTTCTGTGCTTTGGAGCATATTCCCGGTGATGTTGATTTTTGATATAAACTGAAATGAAGCAGCGACAAGGGAGATAGCCGCCCTTCTGGTGTGCACCGTGTTGCCGCTTATGACACATCCCTCAATCGAGGTTGCGCCATAACCCGTTGGAACCTCGATATAGATCCCATAGGCCGCCGACGCATTGGTGTTGTTGATGGTATTCCCGGTGCAAGTAAACCGCCACGCCGATGTCGCGCGCTGGCACTCGAACGCGATCCCGTAAGATGTGTTTGCACCATCGGGATAGTTGACCTGGTTATTGGAGACGATAGCGTGGTCGTCGGCGCGTGACACCCGTGCAATCAAGTTCTGGACAAGGATACCAACCCTTGACGGGCCGACAACGATGTTTCCAGTTATGGTCACATTGGCACATTGCGCAACAATGCCGTCTTGCACTGCGATTGTGGAAAGGTGGCCGATTGTGGAGTTCGAAAACGTCACGTAACAAGCGTTTGGGTGCGCATCAAGCGCAGCATCCTTGCAGTTCGTTGCGGTGATCCCGCTTACCGTCACATACCAATCAACCCCATCTTCGCCGCCAATCGTGATGGCGTGATTAAGGTCGCTGTAGTGGCCGCCGATCACGCTTGCTCTAAGGTTTCCATTGCCAATAACCGTACCGTAAGAAAGCCCGGTCTGGTCGCAGTGGTGGTCGCCACCCGCCCTTCTGGTGCTGTCAACGCACCGCTCGAACTGGATTGCCCGCTCGCCGAGATATTCAGTGTGGACGTTATCAACCATGATATTGCGGCAGAGGTAGAACCTCACACCCCTGTGTGCGCTGCCGACGCCGCCACCGATGATCTTCAAATCGCGCAGGATGATGTTTTCGAGCATCGTGGGGTGAAAATACTGCGGCGTACCGGAATATAGATCGCGCAGCCGGTCGTAGAATGAAAGCTGCATGTTGGTCGTTACCGTCCGAACCTGCTGGAATTCCCCGTTATGGCTCCCGCCCTGCCCAAAAACACTTGTTGAGCGAAGGTAGACATAATCACCAACGGCAACCGTTCCGGTGTTGGCTGTCGCCACGTTGCCAGCGCCTCGGCTTGCCGCAGTGATCGCCACGCCCGACCCCAATACGCCTTCAAACTTGAAAAGCCACTGCGAGGTTGCTGCGTTCGAAAAGTCAATGGTGCCGTTCTGGATTGCTACATTTGAAATCCCGGTTATTGTACTGTCTATCCGCATGGTCTTGCCCTGCAGATCGACCGTTCCCCCTCCGGCAGAATTAACCGTCACCAAAAGCGCATTGAAGGCGGTCGCGTCGTTCGTGGTCCCATCCAGAGAGCAACCATAATCGCCAGGATAGTAAGATCCGCCAGTCGCCCCACCAGCGGAAGAAAACTCCGAGATCACAATATTGGTAACACCAAGCGTGCCGCCCTTATTGGATGTGCAGCGCCAAAGCGTGTCTGCGTTATCTGTTCCCTCCATTACAGAGAAGAACGCACCGGGGATGTCGTCATAGGCATCAAATTGCGTCAGCCTTGACGCAGCGCCAGATGCGGGCACGATGTAAACGCCGTCATCAGGATCACCGCCGCTTGTGGACCGGAGCACAAAATCCCCTGTCACAAGCGTCACGCCATCGATGGTATCGCCGTTTTCATAAGCCGTGGCGACGGCAGCGCCGGTCGTGTCAATCACGCGAACGGGAATAAATTTTTGTGCTGCGATTGCCGCTGCCGCTTCCGCTTCCGCCGCTGCGACTACTGCCCTGTCCGCTTCCGCTTCTGCCGCAGCCACAATTACCGCGCTTGCTTGATCCGACAACATGCGGAATTCGGAACCAATTTTCAAACCGGTGATTGTTCCAATCGGCAAACCGCCAATTGCCGGATTATTGCCAGAATTGGTTTTGACAGTGACCGGAGAACCACCATTAAATTCAATCGTGACCGTTGAAGATGTATTGACCGCCACAATCGGGACGGTGATTAGCGCCGCGCCGTCTTCCGTTGGAATTGGCAACCATGTAGTGACTTCAATCGCATCCGCTGTTCCCGCGCCCACGTTGACCGCGTAAATATGACCGAACGGCAAAGGTCCGCGCCGCATCCAAACAGGCGCACCAGATGTGCCGGTGTTTTCGTAAACACCATTATTTGCAACTGTCGCGTCACCCATAACCCACGCAAGCAAACCAGCCGCTGGCGTGGTTGTTGCGTTCAATGCAGTCAAAGAGTTGCGAATAATTGCACCCGCACTATTTGCAATAACGCGAGCATCCATTGCTTCAAATGCTTGAACAGTCGCAACCGGATCGGGTTTTTTCGTTGCGTTGTAAGGAATACCGACAATTGCAGAACGCGCCATGAGTGAAGGTGTTGTCATATCAAGTAACCACTGTTAGACCGGTAGCAACCGGAGTTGATGGAACATTTGAACCGTTGATTGCAACCAACCAATAATAATAATCGTCGGCGACAAGACTATCATCAAGATATGTTTCAATGGTGTTCGGAGCGCCGTAATCTGTAAATATCAACGACGCAGTGTTAACATCATCCACTGTGTTGCGATAAATGAGAGTTGCAAAATAATTAGCACTATTTGGGGTTGTCCAATCGATTGTTGCTTCACTCACACCACCCGTTGAACTTACGCCAGTTGGCGGGTCTGGCGCAACAGTATCGGCAACAGCTAAAATATCAACCGGTGTTGCTTTGGCAGAAACCCGCCCGGATGATGTACGCGTCCACCAGCGCACCCGATGTGTTTGACCGTTTGGCACAACGTCCGAATATGCAAATTGATCGCTCATTCTTACAATCATTGGTCGCCAGACGCCGGTTTCACCAGACAATTCAAACTCAAATATATAGAGAAAATCAACGCGCGGTGATGCGTCAAATGTTGCTTCCAACCGTACCGCCGCGCCGCCGCTTCCCTCGATTGGTGCAGCATACACGATAACGCCTGTAGGTAAAACAGGCACACCAGCGCCAGGCATAACGACCACCGGAGCGGGTTGACTACTTTCCTCGCCCGCTAACAGGGTCCAACGGTTCGGATCGACCGGGACGCAACCAAACGACGCGGTAACACCGTTTTCGTCCACTTCAACCGGCGTGGCAATCTCGTAATCACCGCTGAATGCCTCATCATACTGAATATCAACAATCCGTTTGCGGCGCGCTTTAAGACCACGCAAGCCGACCGTTGGCGCAAGTCGGTGCGATGATTGACTACGCAACCCGATTGCTTTTGCAAGTCGCATCGCCTGATTGTGATTTTGACATCCGAGAATATCAACTTTCAAATAACGCGGGGTTGTTCCTTCAACGTAATACAATGGATTAACCCACGGTGCGGACGGTTGTGCTTGATAGCGAAACGCAGGATCAATATATCTAACAATTACACCATCGGTTTCCATTTCGCCATTTGTCGCCTCGCGGCTCGACATCGTAATGATATCTTTAAGACGTGTAAATGTTAAATCAGGAGCTTCATAATAGCCAACCTGCACATATGCCTTGCCGATATTGTTATGCATAATTACCGCATCGGCGGTTAATAAAATTTCACCTTCCGCAACATGACGTTCTTTACTTTCAGGAACGGAAATTCCGCACTGGTAATTAACATGCGTTCCACTAATGCCAACAACGGACAAATCGCAAATATTGGCTTGCAACGCCACATTGTCCCAATCAATTGACGACATGGCTTTATTGCGTCCATATGGATGTGTTCGAAAACGTGCCCAAACCAATTCAGTATTGCGACTGAATTTCCATGTTGAACGATCATTAATGACTTGTGTTACATCACGCGGATCAAAACAACGATCCCAATCACCAGCAATAGAAAACGCCGGTTCACCCAAACCAACCGGACCGCGCCAACGATATATTTTATGGCGGTTTTCCAAACTAACATTTCTGACATAAACAACAGAATAAGTCACACCTGCCAATTTATGATCATTGGTCCATTGTGTAAACGCTGATTTAAAGTTTGCAATTGCTGGTGGAACCGGGTTGCTTGGCGTAAATGTTGTCGTATAAATGCGAAAATATGGAACTTTTGTTCCACTTCCTTCATACGGATCACCATCGGAGTTCAGACAAAATTCATTTGTCGTCACCCATCCGTCGCTGTCAATTTCAATTTCACGATCATCGAAATATCGTTTGCGAGTTGCCATCAATTCACTGTCACCATGCGCGATCAAATACCAGAAATTGCCCGCACTATCGAATTCGGCAAACATGGCCGCGCCGCCCGCCCGGCTCACACCGATATGCAGCCATCTTTCCGCTTCTGCAACACGCACGTTGATGCGCACCGCGTCCATAGATGGTGCTTGCTGCCCTGCCCGACCACGTGACGCCATGAGGTACTGCACGGCGCTTAGACCGGCCGCTAGAAGCACCGAACCAAAACCGGACGCCAGGAAACCACCGATAGCCAAACCAGCGTTCACCGCGCCAGCCGTACCGGCAAAAACCAATGGTGTAACAAATCCGACCGATGCCAACACGCCACCGATAACAGCAAGCGTTGCGCTGAAAACAAACGCATGGGCCTTCGTCGGATAGATAGTCGCCAGCATCACCACAATGACGGCAAAAAATCGTTTCATGGTCGCAACCTTAATATGTGATTTGTGTCCATTTCAGCAAATCCAAACCGTTTATAAAACCGTCCAACCCGTTCACCATCCAAAACCGCACGCGATGTAACAATTGCAAAAGTACAATTCATTTCTTTTGACCAATTAATAAAATCAGTTATCAACATAACGGCAACTCTTGTGTTGCGATATTTTGGAAACACGTAAAATAAAGTTTCAACTGCAATCAGATCATCATTCCATTGCATTAATTTTGTTATTGAGGAAGTCATATAACCGCACAATTCATCACCGTCACAAACAACCATCAATCGCGCGTCATCGTTGAAACAAAACATCGCCAAATTACATTCTAATTTGGTCAAGCTTGTTGCAAATGGTACACTAAGTTTGAATTCGTCAAACGACGACTTAGCCAAATATTCAAGATCGTGCGCGGTTGCTGGTCGAATAGTTTTCATGGATGCTGATATGTCCTGTCTGCCAACCCTAGCACAAAATCACACCCCTTATCGACCGTCACGCCCAACTGTCTTGCACGTTCGGTTTGCACCGTTGACGTGTAAGTTCCACCTGGAACGCTGGACCGGCCAAAATTACCGTCCTTGGCAATAATTGTGAGCGTGTATTTTTTGCGCAACGATGTGCCGTCAATCGACAGGCTTTCATTGAACCGTGTTGATTGCATCGTCAATTCCTTGAAGAATTCAAGCGGTGTATTCGGTCGCAAACCCTCGCCAACTTCCAACAGCGCAAACCATGCTGTAATGGGACGGCCTGAAACTTGATCTTGGAATTGCTTCAACTGCTCATAAGCTTCCATTGCCGACATACCCGGCAAATCAACCAATTGCATACTGAATTCATAAGTTGGCGAGGTTCCGTCGCGACCGTCTGAAATACGTGGTGTGGTCATGATACGACCACCACCATTATCAATGAAACCCAACCATTCATTACCGTCTTCTGTGCGCAATTTCCCCTTACCTTGCCAGACACGAACCTCATAATCCTTAAACGAGAAGTGCCAGCATTGACGCACAACAACCTTGATATCCGTAATATCAGAACTATAATATTCGTCCAGTTTATCCTCAAACGCGCTCATAATATCACCTCAAGTAACTCAAGTGATCCAAGTTTGATCAAATCAGCCGCGTTATATGTTCCGCGCAAATTATCAGGGTTACGGGCAACACAAAGCATTTTCGGTCGAAATGTAATAAAATCACCTTGCGCAATATTTTTACGTAATGGGGTGTTAACAGTAATTGTTGCAATTGATCCAACATATTCAATATCTTCAACTAAATATGTATAATCAAGATGACCAATCAAATGACCAAGTTGTAAAATATTACCCAATTCAGTGAAATCAACTTGAAACGTAAGAGAACCTTCCAACGCTGTTGCACTTGCTTCAATGGCGGGAGAATATAGCCAATTCTGATCATTGGACCAAGGCCCTTCAACAGTCTGACCAGCTTCCGACCACGGCAAACCTGACAACTCTAGTGTATCGTCAATCATGAGGTTATCACGCCGCACTAATTGTGGGGAATAGCGAATTGGAACTCGGAAAATATTTCCATTGCGGATCATAGTAATCAACCATGAAACAATTGGATCAGGATTATAATTTTGCTGATAGTCGAACGTCAATTCGAGAACCGAACGCCCGCCCGGTTCGGGATACATCATGCGAGCGCCGCCCGATGTGAAACCGCCTTCAACCAATTGACCGCCGGAAAAAAACAATTGTTCCGTAGGTTTGACGGCGGAAGGCCAATCGTAAATTTTATAATTGATTGTCATGTAACCGCCCCGTCCGTTCCATATGTCATCTGCCATTCGGGCAATTTGCGCTTGGCAGTATCAACCGCTTCACTCATGCCGGCTTGCACCATCTGTTGTACGTCGCGCGACGAAATAGCACCTTCAATATGATAGTGCTGTTCAAGATGCATGGTTTTCCCGCCGTCCGTCCTGGTGCCACCGCGATCATTGTACATCTGGACGCCAAGCGAGCCGTCTGGACCGCGTTTAAGCGGTAAGATGCCTTCCGGCCCGGCTTCACCCATAACGCCGCCACCGGACGCGAATTTGAACAGTGTGGGCTTGCTGACAACCGTATTCGAGTGACCACTTATCCCTTTGGCGAACGCGCCACCTTTGGCAAAACCGAAAAGTTTGCCGATGCCGCCAAGGATGCCGCCAAGGAACCCGCCTTTGGAACCGCCACCCAAACCGGACGCGGCGCTATTCGCCTGAAAAATTGCATCAATGAAATTATTCAGCAATTTATCAATAATTTTATCCAACGCGTTCATCGCCGCATTCTTGAAGCTTTCCCAAAACGATTTACCATCCATCAAACCTTTGCGCAGATCGGAAATAAACGACTTGGTTCCTTCGCGCGCAAAATCGAGCGCGTCTTTTGCCTTGTTGGTTTCAATTTCCAATTGCGCCATTTGTGAACCGAGTTTCATCAACTCATCACGTTGGCGCGGGCTTAGATCGATGTTCTTTTGCTTTGCCTGATTGAGCAAATCTGTCTGGCGTGTCAGACGCAACGCGGCTTCCTCACTTAGACCAACCGCCGCCCGTTCGGCTTCCAATGCCGCAATTGTCCGTTGCGCACCCTCGACAATTTCACGATAAGGGTCTTTCTTTTCCTTGCCGCCGCCCTTGCCGCCGCCGCCGCCCAATTCTTCATTCAAACCAGCCGCCGCACCTGTTGCCACGGTCAATTTTTCGGTCATGGTGTCGATACCGGCGCTAATCGTTCCAAGATAATCAGCCGTCAACGCGCCTTGCTGCTTTTCCAGATGGCGAGACACTGCACTATGACGACCGCCGCCCGTAAGCGCGTCCGCGCCGGGGTTTGCCATTTCACTTAGACCAGCGCCGCCACCAACCTTGGCGACATCGACACCTGGAATATTGTTGATCTTATCAATCAGCCAATCAATACCTTCACCGGCTTTTTGCAACAACACATTGATTGCGCGAATTGCAGCATTGACGCCACCGATTACAGCCGCACCCATGATGTTGCCAAAATTGGACCAGACAAAAACGATATCGTGATACGCTGCAACAAATGAACCAATTATAATATTTGCTGCTTTCTTAACAACTCCGGTGATATCCTTGTCAAACACATTGTCAATACTGTCGCGGAATACATAAATTGCAGCGAGTGCAAGAGATACGCCGTAAATGATTGCCGTGAATGGATTGCTTAACGTAAGTCGCAACATGGCGAGGCTTGCCGCCGCAAGTGCTTTCACCAATCCAACACCGATTGCAACCGTCAAACCAATAACATTCGTGATCAATGCCGCCGATGCTGACAAAATAGCTGGTCCAAACAAAATCGCGAGCGCAATAGATGCATCATACGCGTAATCGCTCAAGAAATTAATTCCGTTCGCGAGCAATGTTGCGCCGCGAATAGCCAATTCAAACGCACCAAATAGAGCCGTACCAATCATTTGAACAAATGCGAAAAAACCGGGCTGTTTGATGGCTTCAACCAATCCTTCAATCGCCAGTCGCAAACTTTCAACACCTGGACCGGTCAACTCGAACAAATCGCCCCATGAGTTGCGCAATGCCTGCAATGCGCCGCCAAGCGTTTCACGTGCGGCTTTGGCGGAACCACCGAATTGTTTTTCAAGCTCTTTCAAAACGATATTTTGCGCGCCCGCCATATCGTTTGTAGCAACCATTTGTTTGACAGCTTCTTTTTGCGCTTCCGTAAATTGGACGCCAGCCCGTCCAAGTGCTGACATACCCAACACCGGATCATTCAACGCCTTGCCAACCTGGAGCGCCGCAGACCGCAAATCGGTTTTCATGGCTGTTGCGTAATCGGTAACGGAAGCCGTTGCACGGTCAAACGTATTGCCACGCACATTTGTGAATGTGAGCAACAACGCTTGCATTGAATTAATTGCCTCATCACCAAACATCGTTACATTCTGCAACGCCGCCGCGTGATCATTCAATTGCGAAATTGACCGTCCCGCCGCACCGCCTGTTGAAACGAGTGCCGCCGCCAACTGCGCTTGAACTTGTGCTGTCTCGATTGTCGCTTGTGTGAAGTTGCGCAAACTCAATGCGGCAAACACCGCCGCTGCAAACGCGGTCAACGCGGCAACAGCGCGACCGATGCCAGTTGACAACAGACCAACCGCAGAACTTGAACCTTTGACACTATCGGCAAATTTACGGCTGTTGTCGTTGGCACTTCCGAACATGCGCGACAACCGATTGGTTGCGCGTTCCGCCTTGCCCGCCGCTGGCGATAATTCTTCCATTTTGCGCTTGGCGTCCGACAATTCGCCGGTTTGAGCTTTGAAACCAATCTCGGCAATGTCGGCCACGTTCAATCACCTTCCGCGCTGCGCATCTAACTTGCGCTTCTCATCCATGCGAGTGTTGTAGTCTTGCAATTCTTGGTTCATTTCATCGCAAAACGCATCATCCATCGCGGACAAGATAGCATATTCGAGCGCGTTAACGATAGTGCCGGAAACCTCGCACCACGCCATGAACTCGCTTGGCGGGATAGGCTCGCAAACGCCGTCACGGACGCGCCGCAACCGTCTGCTTATCTCAAAATACCATTCCCAAAGTTGATCACCTTCGCGGGGAATATCGACCGTTGGTGACGATCCTTGTCCAAAACGCTCATTGCGCTCGCGTCGTGATAAACCGTTTTCATCGGGCATATCATAGCGGACGCGAGCGCGAACGGCTTCAATCAGATCGTTTTGGACGCCGTAAAAAAAGCTTTTTCGTCCGTGATTGCTTCCGTCAACTGATCGGCAAACCATTCAACTGTTGTGAGAACATCGAACACGGATGCGCGATCAAACGCGGGTTTTTTGCCCTTGAATGTTGCGTCCTTGCCGTACCAATCCCAACCAGTCATTGCCTGGAACAGCATCGCATTGGCATTTTCTTCAATGTCTTCCGATTTGAAGTTTTTACCCTTGGCGTCAAGCTTCAATTTGGCGTCTTGAATTTTACGCTTAATTGTTTTCATGCGCGGATCAGTGATTGAAATAAGCGTGACGCGAATTCCCATCAATGCCGTTTCATCGGCGGGGTGATGAATTTCAATCATGCGTTCAGACGGTTGGATTTCGGCAATATCCATGATGTGTTCCTTTCAAAGAAAACGGGCGGTTGTGAGCCGCCCGCGATATTTATCCATTAGGTCAATCAGGTCAAGCAACAATCGCGGCTGTTGCGTCGGACCAGCCGACCGCGTAACCGCTGTCATTGCGAGCCACAACGCGACCTTGCACATATTTGCCAATGTCAGCCGTCACCAGCACATATGAATTGGTCGTGGCGCTCGCCTTGGCAACGCCGTTCAAGAACCACTGATATTCATACGTGATGGTTGCATCACCCGTAACCGTACCGTTGGAAAGCGTGAGCGTTTCGCCAACCGCTGGCGTTCCATCGTCGGTGATTGCCGGAAGCGCCGTGAACGCCGGAGCAACGCCGCCCGCGCCGGGATTGGTAACGATTTCCTCTTGCTGCAACCCGAGTGTGAAGACTTCCAAATCAAAATCTTCATTCGCGCCACCTGGACGCATTGGACCGGTGATCAGGCCGCGATTGTAGAAAACCGAACCTTGACCGGCAACCAAACCATCCGAACGCAATTCCTTGACCGCGTAATTGTTGTTGTTGCCGACAACGCCGCCCGCACGCAAGAGGATTTGACCCGGATCGGTCGGGATGCGCGCGCATTCAATGACCGGCGAACCCGCATCGGTCATGCCTTTGGCCTTCTGCACAACGGTTGTATCCCATGTGGGATAAGTCAGGATGTTCGTGCTTTTCCCCTGTTCACCGCGCGAGCCAACACCCTTGATTTCAACCCATGTGAGCAATTCATATTCGCTCAAGGTCAGATCGGCATTTTGCGCCGTCGCACAAACGAAAATGCGGGAAGCCGCGTTGGCGTTCACAAACGCCGAACACGCCAGAAGATTGAGAAGACTTTTCATTTTGTCGGTTCCTTATTGTGTCATGTACCGGATTGTTACCGGATACAACGTTGCAGGTGATGCCTCAATCACCCCTGTAAGGTCCGGTTCGTCATAAATTTTAACGGAAACCGAACCATTTTGAAAGATGGAACCTTTAGGAAACCCCACCATGATTGACGCCAGAACATCAAGCGGTTCATACGCGCCCGCATCATCCAATCCCCAATGCAAAACGAGCCGGTACAGACCGCGATAAGTCTTCCCATCGGCCCAAAATTGACCAATCACGTTGTTGGGAATGTGAACGATTTCAAGCCAACGATCATCATTTGGAATTGGTATGGTACGCCCAAGCGGCTGAATTGGAATAAACGGCATGATTGATGCATTTACCGCGTTGATTGTTGCGGTTTGCAACGCCTGAATTATTTCGCGTTCTTTCATGTGAACCGCCTCTTTGCGTCTGCAACAACTTTATCAACCGTCTGTTGCCAATTCTGCAACGCACTCGACATGAAACCATCATATGTTTCACGCGCGCGCGCGTAATTCGCCGTCCATCCAAAAAAGAACGTTGAACCAAATTTCATTTTTCCGATTGTCGCGGTTGTGTCGCTTTTCATCCAATCAAACTCATCTTTCTTTGCGTCTTTGGGTTTGCGACTTGGACCGGTTGGCATACCGTTCAACGATGATTGACCGGATGCCCGGAGAAACCCGGTGTCCACTCGCATCTTGCCACCTTTGGCGGTTGGCGTCTGCATTTCGTTGATAGTGTTCTGCAACGATTGTTTCATGACCAAATTCATACGCTTTTCCGTGTTGACAATATGTCTGTCAACTTGGGCTTGAAATGATTGCTTTGCCATGATACGAACCTATTTGACCACATGGATAAAGATAATATGAGCCGCACAATTGAAGAAATTGAAGCTGAATTAGGTCCGCGCGATGATTACATTCTAATCAACAGTGAAATTCCATTGTTGCGCGAATGGGTAATTGCACGCGGCTACAAACCGTTTGACGTTCACCGCATGAAAGCGGTTGAACTCGCGAATATATATCACAATGACACACCCGCGCCAAGTGACATAAACGACGCAATAATCAAGGTGTTAGAGGCTGTCAACGCGCCAGGGTTTGAGGTCAGTCTTACGCGACGTATTGCGCGCAGTGAAATGCAAGCCGAACTCCTA
>Ga0210043_1000241_pt1 | contig 59329 bp, 81 predicted proteins | sample CryGeymet201501t_FD_183990 | JGI IMG/M metagenome (GOLD analysis project Ga0210043, IMG submission 183990) | Groundwater microbial communities from Crystal Geyser aquifers in Utah, USA - Crystal Geyser metaG 2015-01t (SPAdes) (version 2) | ecosystem: Environmental > Aquatic > Deep subsurface >... | reverse complement strand
AACCCAGCTCTTCCGGCCGCGGTCGTCAGGGGTCGGGCGGTGCGACTGCAGGATGATGCGCTGGACATAGCCGGTCATGCGGTCGAGTTCGGAGCGCGGGGCGTAGCCCACGACGATCGTACTGCCGCTGTCTACTGGATCGTAAACCTCAGCCACGGCCTGCATCAGGCGGCTGGTCCCGCCGCGGTCAATGTCGATGCCGTACTGCTCCGCGAGGGTCTGCACAACGCTCTGGACCCAGGCCCGGCTGCCCTTGCCCCACGGCGCGAACGGGTTCTGCGGATCGGTGCGTTCCGGCGGGTCGATCAGTTTCTCGCCGGCCCACGGGTGCTTGTTCAACTTCTCTTCGATGACCCGCTTGGAGACGACCTGAGCCGCACGGATCTCGTTGACCAGGGCAGCCTTGCCAGCAGCCTTCATGGCATCGCGCAACTTCTGCTTCGACCCGGCCCAGGCCGAACCCTCGACCAGATCCCATGTGCCATGCTGCGGCCACGCCATCGTGTACCCCAAGAGCCGAAGGGGGAGCATCAGCTCCCCCGGTCAACTGGACGTGGCCACGGTCGTGCGCCCGCCCTCGGCTTGGACGATCTTACGGGGAACTCGACATAACGCCCCCTCGTCGAACAACGCCGGGTGCCGACCGTCGAACGGCTCCCAGTTGCCCCAGACCTCGTTGTGCAGCACGGCGGTCGGATCCCACACGCCGGGCTTGCGAAAGCCTTCGGCGACTTCCTGCTCCATCCGGCTGGCGATCTTGGCGAGCATCATCGCCTCGTCCCGCACCCACGCGTAATGATGTAGATGGTGCGGCAACTGCCCGATGCTCCCCGTCGGCCACGGCTGCGCTACGCCGTCACGGAATAGGCGCGGCTGTTCGTGAACCTTGCCCTGATAGCGGATTCGCCTGTCGTTGCGCAGCAGGCGGCGCTGGGCATCGGGATACCAGCCATCGGCCTTGTGGACCCCAATCGTCCCGCCAGAACCGCTCCGGATGAAGTGGTAGCGCGGCAGGTCATAGGCTAGGAAGCACGCCTTGGCGCAGTCGGGCCAGTCGGCGATCAGTTCGTCGGGCAGTAGTTCATCGGCGTCGACGAACAGCACCCAGTCGCCGGTCGCCTGGTCCAGAGCGAAGTTGCGAGCCTCGGAGAACGAGCCGGTCCACCGGCGGCTGAAGTACCCCCGCAAGGTGTCACGCGTTTCCTGATCGACCACATCCTCGATCGCTTCACCCTTCGACGAATCGACAATCACGATCTCGTTGGCGATCTTGGCTGACTGCCGCAGCGACACATCGAACAGCCCGTCCTCCGCCTCGCCCTCACCGACGATGTAGGCCACGGTCAGTCGCTTGCCGGACCGCCCGTTCGGCCGGTGCCACCACATGTGGGTGACTTCGCCGCGCCACAGTTCGATGGTGATGTCGCTCAGCGAGGTCCAGCGGGCGAGGTCCCAGGTCGAGAGGTGCCGCATCGCCGCGTTGCCATCCACGGCGTCCTGCGGATACTGGTAGCGCGGGGTATTGGCTACCACACCCTGCCGCGTCAGGTTCGCCAGACGGTCGAGTTGCGCCGCGCCGGCCTCGGCCTCCAGATGCTCCGGCCCGTCGATCCACAGCACGGCGTCCGCGCCACGGAAGAAACTGTCGGGCAGGTCGCAGAAGTCGGCGACCAGCACCTCGTCATAGACATCGCGAAGTTTGTACTGCTCGACGTACGGGGCGAAGATTTCGACGGCCTCGCGCCGCGCGGAGGGACATGCATCGGCCATCACCCGCCCGATGTCGCCGGAGCCCGGCCCGATCTCGATCAGGCGCGAACTGCGAAGGTTCGGGACATGCTCCTTGAGCCAGTCGGCGATGGGGGCCTTGTTGTTCGGATCTGAGTTCGGCATCGTTCACGCCTCCTTGAGCCAACGCGTTACCATGTCCATTACCTCGTCCCAGTGGCCGAGAACCAGCAGGAAGACGTACATCAGTTCGCCATCTGACGAGACACGGCGCAGGACGTTGGCATGTTGATCGACGGACAGCGAAGGCCACATCGCCCCGAGCCGGCCGAACCTGTCGTACTCATCGCCCTCGCCAAGACTGTGACCGCACGCATCCTCGACGCGCTTGACGCCGCCGGCGTCGCGCAGCAGCAGGCAGAGCCGCGAGAGGTGATTGCGGGCCTGCGAACACCCGATATCGCTGTGGCCGATCACCACGTTGGTCATGGCGTTCCACTCGCAGAACTCAGGCATGATCGACTCCCTCGTCGCGCGGCTCCAGCGCCGCCTCGTCCCAGAGCGCCGGAAACTTGCCGCGGAAGACCTGCCGGTCCGCCCACGGACCGCTCTCAAGATCGACCGTCGTCTCGGCAATCTCGGGGATCGCTCGGCCGGATACGATCGCTGCCTGCTCCAACGCCCGACGATGAGTCAACTTTGCGCGCAGGAACTCCGGCGACCGAGTCCAACCGAAATGATGTATATGCATGTTCAGTTCGCCGACCTCATCTTCTGGCCACCACAGGCGATTGGTGGTCACCCCGTCGCCGTTGGTCACGTCCAGGATCGTCCGGCCCGGCTGCTCGTGCATCGGCGAGCCGAACCGCAGGTCGCGTTCGTTGAGCATCAGGCGAGCGTGCTTGTCCGGGTACTTGAGCATCCCGTCCTTGCTCAACCGCAGGCCCTCTCCCGGCTTGTTGACGAAGTTGTAGGTCGGCAGCAGGTACGCCCGCTTGCCTTCCTGCAACAGCCCCGGCCAGCCGTCGACGAACCGATCGTCGATCAACTCGTCGGCGTCGACGAACAGGACCCAGTCCGACGTCGACCAGCCCAGCGCGATGTTCCGCTGCAGCGCGTAGTCGTTTTGCCACGGCACGCGGCGGTAGCTAAAGGTGATCTGGCGCTTCTCCTCGGCTAGGTCTCTCGCAGACCAAGCAGCGTACTCAACCGTTTCGCCAGCCGACGAGTCGATCACCACGATCTGATCGGCCACCCGCGCCGACTGCCGCAGGGACAGCGCGAACAGCCCGTCGTAGGCCGCGTCGTCGCCGGCGATGTAGGCGATGGTCAGGGTCTCAGGCATCGTTGCGCGGCTCCAGTTCTGGAAACTCGAACATCTTCCGCAGTTTCTCCACCCCACGCTCAACGGCCAGTTTGGCGTCGACGATGGTCGTGTGGTCTACTCCGCAATCCAGCAGGCTAATGTCCCATTTGGCATCGTCTCGGCTCCAGACCGAATCGTGTTTGGCGAGTACGCAGCCGATCCAGCATCCCGTTTCTTCGTGTTCGTAGACGAACGCCCGGACGTTGGGAGCCAACTCAACCCGCGACGTTCCGAACCGCCCGATGCCACGGTAGCCGGCGTAGCAACCGCCTTTCCACTTCAGACGGAACTCCTCAGCCATCGCGCGGCTCCAATTCCGGGAACTTGCTCCACAACCGCTCGAAGTTCTGATGATAGCGGTCGCCCTTGTCCCCCTCGGCCTCGTGTTCGATGTGGAACACCATCGGCCCGAGAACCGCTTTGGCTCCCGCCCGAAGCACCGTGGCGTTCCAGTCGTCGTCCTGCGCGCCCCAGCCCAGGTAGCCCTCGTCGAACGGCTGGACCATCTCGCGGGCGCAGAAGTAGGCCGGTCCGCAGAGTGCGCAGACATCGTGGTCGAACTGTCCCACCGCCAGCCAGTCCGCGAGTTGCTCCGGCGTGCGGTTGATGTCCTCGCCCTTGACCTTGCGCCACTTGCCCGGCAGCCAGTCGAACGACTTCCCGCGCCCGTCACGGTGAATCCGCTGCCGCGGGCAGGCGAACACCGCGTTGGGCGTGGTGTCCAAGGTGGCCTGCATCGTGGCGATGAAGTCCGGCGCTACAGGGCAGTCGCTGTCCAGCCAGCCGACCAGTCGTTCATCGCCGACATGAGGCAGCAGCGCGTTCCGCACGGCCGAGACGCAGTAGCCGTTCGCGCGGTCGTACGTCACCGCTTCGACCAGCACCTCGGGATGTGACGAGGCCAGCCTCCGCACCACGTTATCGTCGCGGTGCGAGGTCGCATCGTAGAGCACCACCACCCGGCACGCCGCGTTCTGCTCGCGCAGACTGTTGAGGCAGGCGTCGAGCGACTCGACCCGGTCGGACCCGTGCAGCACGCCGACCAGCGCCTCGGCCGGCGGCAGTTCCTCGCGCACAACCTCCCCGGCGCAGAGCGGACACAGTCCGGTGTTGGATGGAATCTCGTTGGATACGATGGCACCACAGGCGGGGCAGATGTGCGTATTGAACTTCTCGCCAAAGATCGCCCAGTTGCGAGCCGACGACTCGGCCTTGTGCTCGGCGACCGGATGCTCCTGGTGATAGACCACCGGGCCAACCACCCCCACCGCACCGGCCCGGCGCATCTGCATCGCCCAATCTTCGTCCTCGACGCCCCACCCGCGATACGACTCGTCCCAGCGGGCGGCGCGGGTCGTCAGGCATCCGGTGTTGCCGCCGATGCAGCGCAGAAAGTTGGTATCGCTGCCCTCGGCCAGCCAGTCGATCATCTGCTCCGGTGTCTTCCGCAACCCCGTCTCGTCCGACGCCCGCCACCGTCCGGGGATGGGTAGTAGTGTGTCGCCCTCGGCCGCTGGCTCGATCCTCTGGCGCGGCATGGCCAGCACGCCGCGCGGCTCCTTCGCCAACGCTTCGGCGATCCAGGCAGCGGTCTGCGGTTGCAAAATCGCATCGCTGTCAAACCACGCCAGGATGTCCGACCCCTCAGCATGGGCAAAGATCCCGTTCCGCACCGCCGAGACGCAGTATCCGTCCGCCGGGTTGTACTGGACCGGATGAATCTTGACCATCCGATGGGTGAACCTCACCCGCCGAAGGCAGTCCGGATCCTGATTCGTGCCGCAGTCGTAGAGCAGCACGACGTTGACCGGCACGGTCTGCGCGGCGAGGCTGTCGAGACAGTGCGCCAAATGCCCGGTCCGCTTGGAACCGTGAACGACCCCAATGGTAATGTTCATGCCCGCTCCTCCGCTCCGGTCGTTGCCGTCTGCTGTACGCTGTCTGCTGTCAACTGCAACACCCACGGCTCCGGCAACTCCAGCCCGCGCAACTCCCCAGCCACGTCGCGGTCCAGTGCGATCCCGTGCCGCCACTTCATCAGGCACTTGTTGTGCGAGTGGTCCATCGTCCGCCGCGCCCTCCTGGGGGCTGCGACCGACTGCAGCCAGGGCTCGGCAGGGTCGTACCCGATCCGCACCCGCTCGACGGTCGCCACGAACTTGCCCGCCCGCTTCGCCTGGAGATGCAGGTCGGCGGTCAGAATTCCGTCCATCCCGACGAAGCCCATATCAATGTCGGCAGAGGCGAGCCATGACGTCCGCCAGAGCACCATTCGCGGGTCGAGTTGCGGGGCGTAGCACCACCAGCGCGTCGCCTGCGCCACACGTAGTTGAGGAACCACGCCCTCGGGCGCCGCGATCAGCGTGGGGCTTACGGCCACTAGGTCGGCCGTAGTCTCGAAACAGTCCGCCATCGTCTTGATGTCAGCGGCGGTGACGATCGCGTCGGTCGGGAGCCAGCAGAGCAGGTCGAAGTCATGCCCGTTGGCGAACGACGCCGCCTCGCGGAGCGCGCCGGCTTGATGCTCGAACTCGCCGCCGATGACATAGGGCACGCCGGGGCAGGACTCCAACTTGGCCGTCATCGCCTTCGTCGCTATATCCAGGTCCGGCTCACCGCGGGTCCACAGCGCGTAGCAGATGGTCATGCTCCGTCGCCTTCCTCATCGAGCAGGGAATCAATACCGACGCAGAGTTCGAATAGGCCATCCTCGATCCGCGCCAACAACTTCGCCCGGCCAGCCCCACGAGCCGCGACGGCGAGTTGGTAGAGCATGAAGAACATCCGGTCGGCCCGGTCCGCCTCGGGCGTCGCCGGGATCTCCTGATCGCACAATTCTTCCAGCAACTTGGTCAGGATGTGCCGTGCCGACTGCCGGACATCGCAGTCCCACCGACTCATCGAAGCGATGGCCTTGGACAGTAGATCAACCCATGCCTCGTGGGCATAGATGCCGATGAAGAACTTGCCCAGTTCGGGGTCGATGCCGACGAGCGTCGGGCGCTGGATGTCTTCTTCGCTCACGATTGCACCCCGCGCCTACTCGACGATGGACTGCATGGGCGGCTCATCAGCAGTCCAACCAGACAACATTGCCAGTAACCGAAGGGGTTGACATCAAGTCCGCCCCACCGAACCAGCACGACGTTCCAAGCCAGGTGTCCCATGATGGGAAGCAGCACAAACACAAGCAGCGAGATCAAGGCGATCACGCCAAGCCAGCATCCGAGACCATCGTCCATTCTTAACCTGCTCATGCATCACCTCCAAACAACAGTTCGGAATACGCAGCCCCGCAGGATTCCATGTTGCACTGCGCATGAACCAGCGCGGACGATTCGATCGCGTCGGCTTTGGCGCGCTCCCGGTTGTGGTAGACCCACTGGATCAGTCGCGAGAGGTGGTTAAAGTCCGGTACGCCGACCGTCGCCCCTTCGTATAATGGGCCGATCATGCCGGTGACATCCCTCTCGCCGGCAGGATCGACCAGCAGCGCGCCGTACTTACTAGCGAACTCCTTGCCCGGACCCCAGTTGAGCGCGATGACGGGTACTCCGCACGCGAGGGCTTCGAGACAGGCCAAACCGATACCCTCGGCACCCACCGCCACAACCACGTCGTGTGCTCGGTAGAAGGACCCCATGTCGTATTCGGAAACCGGCTCAGGGGTCATGACTGGCACGTCGCGGTGCGGCAGTTGACCAAGCATCTCGACCAGCCGCGTCCCGCCGTCGTGGCCGTTGATACGGCAAGTCACCCCGACATCGTCGTGGCCAGCGAAGGTGCGACAGACCTGCAAGATCGATTCGGGCGCCTTGCGCACGCCCCATTCAAACAAGAATAACGCTTGAAACTCCCGACCCTGGCGCAGTCGCATGGGCGTCAGGTTCGGGTGGTACAGATCGATGTCCAGCGGGACCGGAACTACCTCGATCGGGACGCTCACGCCGCCCTGCTCGAAGGACTGCTGGTTCCAGTCCGTGAACGTCCACATCGCGTCCCACCCGTTGAGGATCGGGATCCATTCGGGCGGGGTGCGCCACATCTCGAACATCGTCGCGCAGGTCTTCTTCGACCCGCGGTAGTAGTGCGCCTCGTGGGGGGGTGAGACGATCAACGTCTGGCACGAGTCGTCCGGCTCGCGGTCGACGATGTCCTGGATCATCGGGCAGTTGACCGTATCCTCGCGTAGACCGCCCCGCAGCGGCTGGCCCAGCACTTCGACGCCGACCGCCCGCAGCGACCGGGCGACGTTCTCGCAGAGCTTGCTGTACCCCGTCCGCTCCCCGAACGGCCCGGCCACGTTGACCGCCGCGCGGTACGGCCGCACCGCCGGAAGCAGTTGCATGAACGTCCGTTGGTCACGCGCGGACCAGCCCGACTCGTTGAACGACGCGCTGGCCCGTGAGGCACCGACGAAGTGCGTCACGGTCACGTCCCCGGCGATCAGGATCCGGCGGTTCGCGTAGGCCGGAATGGTCCGGCAGTCGTAACTGTCGGAGCGGTAGATGACCATCTTCTCTTCGAGCAGCCCGGTTGCCGCGATGGCTTCGGCCGACTTCAGCACGCAGGCGTGCTGCACATCTTCGACGAACCGGGTGCGGGTAAACTGTCCGCGATCGTTCGGCCCGACATGGGATAGCCAAGCCCGGCCGTCATCGGCCAAGTAGGCTTCCGGCCCGCAGAGGTACCCATGCCGGTTCTGCAAGCGCGGCGAAACCAGTCCCGCCTCGGGCACGCGGTCGAGCCAAGATGACAGTTTGTCCAGCCACTCGGGGTCCAACTGCACCTCGCCGTCCACCATCGGGCCGAGGCGGATGTCTGAGTTGAGGAACAGCACGTCGTAGCCCGGCCCGATCGCGACGAGGCCCTGGTTGATCGCGGCGGTGAAGCCGAGGTTCTCGGCGTTGCGGATCAGCGTGTAGCGGTCGTTCGCTCCGCAGACCTCGTCCAGCAGGTCCTGCGCCCCGTCGGTCGAAGCGTTGTCGACGAACACGATCGGCAGGTCGGATCCGGTGGCATCCAGGTCGGCAAGGAGTTTCTGGAGGTGCTCCACTGCGTTCCAGATTGGCACCGTAGCGGCGGTCGGACGGTCAGGCATGGGCGTCCTCCGTGGACTTCAGATAGAGGTTCCAGAAACGGTAGGGGAAGACACTCGCGACGTGAATGGCGATCAGCGGGTTGGCCTTCTGCTTGTGCAGGCGCGGGGCTTTGACACGGTGGGTCAGGGTTACCCGACGCGACTTGCGGTCTGCGGCGATCAGCCCGGCAAAGGCCGGCAGTTCGGCCTGCACGGCGTCGGCGATGGCGGACGGTACGACGTACCAGAAATGGACGGGGCCGCGCGTGTCGCCGTTGGCCAGCCGATCATGCTTTGCCTTACCGTGCGGATGGTTGCCCCAGGATCCGTCGACCTTCTGCCATTTAGTCGGGGCCTTCGCCGCGTCGGCCCGGAAGTCGCCGAGACTGACCTTGACCTCGTACTCGTGCAGGTAGCCGGTCTTGGTGACCCGGCAGAGGTCGCACTCGAACCACCCCAGCGGCGTGTAGCGCGGCACGAGAATGGCCGAGGATGCGCGCAGCGGGTTGTAGAGGGCGCATGTCAGATCGTCGGCGGTGAGTGCGCGGTCAGGCATCGATCGCCCCCGCAGCATTGAACTGGCCGCACTCCACCAACGACTTGCTCAGCAGGAGCAACAGCATTTCTTCGACCTTCTCCTTCGCGTGATACTCCCCAGGATGAATCCGGGGGCTTCTGGCGATAGACTCGCAGGACTCTCCGTCGTCCACGACTTCGTCTTCCCAGTCGAGCATCAGATCACCATCCCAACTGGCCCGTCCGGAACGGGCGCTTGCAGCAGGTCGTCCAACATGTCCGCGGTCAGTTCCCACGACGGAACCAGCTTGTTCGTCACGCGCATCCCCCGCGCTGCCAGCAGCGCGCCGGCGTAATCCTCCGGCCGCGCCATGGTCTCCAGCGTGCCCTGCAAGGTCAGTCCGACCGACCCGCAATGCGGCACCAGCACGTCTGCCGTCTCGGGGTTGCTATAGCCGTCCACGGCCACCACCGGCGTCCCGCACCCGCGGGCCTCCAGGATCGGTAACTCGGGAGCGCCTGCCGCGCTGGTGTGGAGCAGCACGTCGAGTGAGCGGTACCACGCCGCCAATGCCGCGTCAGTCAGCGGCTGCGCCCCGGCGTTGGTGTCGCCGATCACATACACGTCGGCCGCGACCTTGTTCGGGTCGCCGTGCGTCAGTCGCAGCCCGAACTGCTGCGCCCACTGCGTCAGATCGAAGATCGTATCCTCGCCCGCCGCGTTGGTGCGCATCCACAACGCCGCGTCGACGCCCCGGTCGAGCAGCACGCGCAAGGTCCGTAGCGCGTCCGGAGCACGCTTCCGCGCGTCGTTCCGGCCGCACCATCCGATCCAGAACCGATCATCGCGCTGCACCATCTGGCCGTCGGGACGGAACACCTGCGGGTCGATCCCCAACGGGAGATAGTCCGCTTGATACCGCATCAACCGCTGGATCGGCCAGGGCGCGCACGACTCTCCAGCTAGCACGCGGCAGCCGAACATCGTGGTGCAGGCCAACTGCTCAGCGATGTCGAGCACGCCTTCGGTCCAGAAACGGTAGGGGAACGGGGCCGAGTCGATCGTCAGCCACAACAGCGCCGGCGGCCATCCCTGCCCGTTGTCCCGCCGGCTCATGCGCCAAGTGACGAGGTTGCGGTAAGCCCAGACATCGCCCAGCAGCAGCATCCGGTCGGGCTCGAAGTCCTTCACAGCGCGATTGACCCACGCCCAGTCGACCTCCAGCAGGTTGCCGTTGCGCACCGGCCTGATCGGCCAGATCTGGAAGTCGAAGGCGTCCTGCGGGCAGCCCTCATGCCCGATCCCGCCATACCCGACGGTGTAGCCCCGTGCGCGTAGCAGTGGACCCAGCGCCTTGACGGCGCGGTTGAGCCCGCCTTGCTTGAGCGGAGAGTAACTGACGATCAGGATGCGCATGTCTACGTCCCGCAGATCGTGCAGCGCGGCTTGGGTGTTTCCCGGTCGTTCGGCGGGCGCCAGTTATGCACCCGTTGGTTCTTTCCGTACTTCTCGTTGGAACTTCTCGGCCGGGCCGCGCTCGGACTCCCTGACCTTCTCGCAGGCGTTGCAAAACTGGATCACGACGGTCTCCTGCTGGTAGGGTAGGGGACAACATGGGGGGGGTATTGATCAGTCCGCGATGGTGCAGACTCCGCGAGAACGACCCACGATGTCTTCTGCGATGTGCTGGACGGCTTCCTTCAGGTCGCCCTTCGGTCCATCGCTCAGCGCTCTGATGGCGACTAAGCGATTCGGGATGGCATAGGCGTTGTTCTCGCCCGCGTCGGACGTCGCAACGATCATGCGCTGACCGTGGCGGGTTCCATCCTCAGCGAGATAGACGACGCCAGCGGAATAGGGTGCATCGCCCATGTGGCGTTTGACTCGCAGAGTCATCGGACGCGCGGTGGCCCCATACGGGACATGAACTTCTACAGTGACACCGGCCTTGTCCAGCCACGCCAGCGAATCGTACAGATAGGCCGCGCGCTGCTTCCGCAGCTCGTTCTTAGAAGCTCGATCCGCCAAGCACGATCGCAGCGATAATTCGAACGTGTCCATGCGCGTCTCCTGCCGACAGGGTAGGGGACGATAAGGGGGGTCTCGGAACGACGGAGTGGGGCAGGGACACACCCAGCCCGAAGCGTCAGAACTCCAAATTGTCCCGAACGATCGTCATTGCTGCCACGTTGAATAGGTAGTCCGGCTCGACCCGTTCGACGTCAACCGCCTCGCTGTCGAGCATCAACACCTTGCGCGTCCCGGCGTTGGTGCTCTCGTTGTACCGATACGACGCCAGCTCGCGGCACCAGTCGGTCGTGCCGGTTCCGGACGGGGCCTGGACCAGCAAGCGCCAGCGCCCGGTCGTGGTCTGGCCCATACCACCCATCTGCACCTGTGGGGCCGCCTCCGGGCCGAGGATGCCCTTGTAGGTCGTTGCCGTCGAGGAGGTGATCGCGTCGTCGTCGACCAGTCCCAGCCCGCCCGTGGACGTCTCGGTCAACAGCGTGATCGTCACCAGTTCGTTGCCCGGCAGGTTGGCGAGTTCGAGGAACGCACGCCGCGCTTCGTTGATGGTGTCCTGGTCGGGCATCAGGTCACCGTCGTCTGGACCGTGTCCGTCGCCACATTGGTCGAAGACTCGATCTGTAGCGTCTCACCGCCCTTGATGATCCAGATTTGCTGCTCCATCTCTTTGCGAGCATCTTCCTCGACCATCCGCAAGCCCGTTGACCGCGACGACTGCGAGAACGAACCGGCCGCGCTGGACACGCTGCCAAGGCTCTGCTTCGCCCGGACATGCGCGCCCTGCTCCGCAAGTTTGAACTTCGCAATCGCCATCAGCAGCGCCCCGAACCGCCCGTCCGGATCGATCTCGGGGGAGACCGTCGAAGCGACAGTCACGTTGTCGTTGACGTCCAGCGATGCGAATGTCAAGGCCGGGATGTGGGACGGGAGCCGCCCGCGAAGGTAGCGGAGCGAGGCGCGCAGCGTGCGAGCGAGTTGGTTGTCCGTGTAGAGACTGCCATCGACGATCAGCGCCTCGGCGCCAAGGTCGTCCTTCAGCGCCTCGACCAACGCGCCCATGCTGGTTGCCATGGCGACCCCCTACTCCAGAAGCGACAGCAGCATCGCCTCCGCATCGTCGGCGAACTTGGCCGCCTTGATGCCCCACCGCAGCGACTTAGTCTTCAGCGGCCGATCATCCTGAATCGCATCGACGATCCGAGTCTGGACCATCTCCGGATCCTCATCGGATGCTTCCTTCCAATCCAGCGGGGCGAGTGTGGATGGATCCTTCCTAACCTCCGGGAGAGGGTCCGGGAGCAACTCGGTTTCGTCATCCACCGCAGCCTGGGCCTCGGCCAGTGCCTGGCGCAATTCCCACTGCTTGACAGTCACCAGCCGCCCTTCAGCGAGCAGTGCCTTCAGCGTTTTCGGGCCGATGGTCGAAGCGTCGATCGCGGTGCCCGGCGGCTGCCACCCACTGCCGTGGATGATGCTGCCGACACAGACGTGCGTTGCGGGCATGGTTGCGCACCTTTCTTGACAACCGGGGGCGAGGCTTGGCGCCTCACCCCCGGTTTACGTCACGATCTGTTAGTCGCCGCCGGTCAGCACGTTGCGGATCAGCACAGCGCTCAGCGAGCCGCCAACCTTGGCGATGGTCGGGTCCGAGCGGAAGCCCAGGCTGGCCTCAACCCACGTCACCCGCCTGCTCGGGTCTGGATCCGGATAGGTCCAGACCTGCAGGTTCGGGACTTCGGTGGACTGGAATGGATCGACGTCCACGCCCTTCGGCGGCGCGATCTCGTCGGTGCCGTCCAGCCACACGGCCTCGAAGGCATGGCCATCGAAGTCGGAACCCACCATGTTGTTGCCGGACGTGATGATCACGTCCTCACCCATCATGTTGGCCCGCGTCCCGGAGAACTTCGCCTTGCCGTCGTACCAGACCACCTCCAGACCGTGGATCTCGTCGACCCGGCCGGTCAGTTCGTGCAGCGACCGGAACGTCCCGAAGGCCGTCCGCCACTGGGTGTTCTTGATCAGCCCACGGCCCACCGAGTACGGGATCCAGATTTGGTTCGGCGAGACCGGCTGAGTATCGAACCAGACCATGGCGTCGGCGATCGTGTTCAACGGCGAACTGGCCGCCGCATCCCACTGGTTCGCCGAATCCGTCACCACGGTGATCTGCGTCCCCTCGGTGTCGTAGTACGCGGCGGCCAGAGTCCCGGAGTAGGTCCAGGTCTCCACGTCCAGCGCGCGGTAGATCGCAATCGCCTTGGCCTCCCGGCTGGTCAGGAGCTTGCCGACCAGATACCGCGCCTTCTTCTCCAGCTCGTTGATCCCGTACCGTGCCGAGGCCGTGTGCAGATCCTCGGCGGTGATCGGCGTGCGGGCCACGACGTGCTCGCAGAAGTAGTTGACGCCATCCTGCCAGCCGGTGTCCACTTCGGGCGCCGACATACCCGGTGCGCGGGTCAGGTTCGGGATCACGTCAGTGTCCGCTTCGGGCTCCAGGAAGTTGCCCTTCTGTGCCGGGCAGGGCCAGCTCGGAACCAGGCGCAAGCCCTGCAACTGGTCGATCTTCGCCTGGTAGATGTTCTCCACCATGAAGCCGACGTCCTGAGTCACCTGCAGTTCGCGGAGGGTACTCATGTTACACACCTCCCTTGGCGCTGAGGTCCACGGGGATCAGATCCGTCGTGGTCCAGGCCACCAACGCCCGCGCATGGATGTTCGCGTTCGACACGCCCGACGCGCTCTTGAACGCGCCCGCGCCGTCCAGCACGAGTCCGTCATTGGCCGCACCAGCCCCGCTCACCCGAGCGTAGGGGGTACCCCCTACGATCAGTCCCACCGCCCGGCCCGTCGGGGTATCCGCCGCCGCCGCGTCCGACCAGTCGGTGTTGTACAGCCCGGCGAACCCACCGCCGTTGACCGTTTCGTTGGCCTTCACACCGTACTGCGACTCACCGTCGGTGACGTCCCACTCCATCACCGCGCGGTCACTCGGCTCGGTGGCGTCCGTCAGCTTGCAGTTCGCGGCCCCTCCGCTGAAGGGGCCTTCCGGCATCCCGTTGTCCTGATACCGAGGCATATCACCCCTCCCCGCGCATCTGCGCGATCCGAGCAGCGTTGTAAGCGGCCTGCATCTTGTCGCGGCTGCCGCCAAACCCGCCGTCCGTCTCCGACACGTTCAGCCGCGCCTTGAACTGCTCATGCAGTTCCGGAGCACCGCTCGCCTGCGCTTCGGCCGATTGCAGTTCGCTGTCGTCGCCTTCGGGGGCCACGCTCGGGGCCTTGCCCGAAGCCATGGCCTCGAACTCTTCCTCGGTCGGGCACTCGCCCTTGAGTTGCTTCAGCTTCGCGGACTTGACCGCCGGCAGGGCCTCGGGCGCGTACTGCGCCGCGCGATCCTTGACCCACGCCGAAGCCTGCGCCTCGAACGCCTCGGCCTGCGCCGTCTCGGCCTTCGCCGTCGCCTCGGCCAACGCTTCGGTAGCGCTCGCCAGGGCCGTCTCCAACTCGGTCACCCGAGCCGTCAGCGTCTCGTTCTCGACCTGTGCCGTGTCGCTCGCCGCCTGCGCGGCTGCCGATTCGGTCTGGGCTGCCTCAGCCGCGCTCGCCTGCGCGCTCAACTGCTCGGTCAGAGCGTCGAACTTCGCCTGCAATGCGGCTTCGCGAGCCACGACCGATTCGTAGCGGGTGGCCAGGTCGTTGGTGTCACCCATGTCGGGGCCTCCTTGACCGGCCGCCGCGTAAGCGACGTCGGTCTCGTCCCAGCGGGCCAGCAGCCGGCGACAGGTCGCCAGCAGTTGGTCCTTCTGTGTGTTGGTCAGTTCGAGCGCGCCATCGCTGGCCGCCGCCCGCGCTTCCCGCACGGCCTCCGCGACGAGCCGTGGCCCGTCGTCGAAGATGTCCGCAACCGGGAAGTCCCAGGCTTCAGTCGCCAGGCTATCCCCCTGCTGAAGCAGGAAGACCAGCCGTGCTCGGGTCGGGTCGACCGCGCCATCGACCGCTGCCCATGCGAGCAGGTTGGCCTTGGCGGTCTGGGAGTCGAACGGGAATGCCGGATCGGCGACCGCCAACGAGGCCATCGCCGTCGCGCCGTCCTGAATCTGGTAGTTGGTGAGGAACGCTTCGCGAGCCGCCGCCGGGAGGCAGTCGCACTCCGGCAGGGCGCTGGCGTAGATCAACTTCGTGAAGTCCTGGCCAGCCGCCGCCGACTGCCGGAGGATCGCCGCGCCGGTCGGCATGATCTTCCGGATCCACTTCACGCCGTTTCCGTCCGGCTGCTTGTCGACCCAGACCTGCATCTCCCATGAGCCGCCAAGGTTCGGGAGTTCGGCCTCCACCTTGCGGGTCAGTTCGGGATCCTGATGCGGCCACCACTGCCCGGCGATGGCCCAGTACCCGATCCCGTCCTCGTCGATGATCTGGCTGCTCTGGTTGTAGCCGTAGGGCGTCGCCAACCGCTTGCTGGCCCCGCCGACGGTCACGACCCAGTCGTCGTGGCTGGTCAGCGTCGGGTCCATCCGGATCGGCTTGCCGGCGATCAGCGCCCCGCCCTCTTCCACCGCCGCACGGGTCAGCCCATACTTGAAGGCCGGGTCGAGTCCCGAAGGCGTGCGGGGGAACGGCACATCAACCGCTGCGACGTGCAGCAGATAAGGGCGTGAGCCTGCATCACCCGCACCCGTGAAGGTGAAGTTGCCGAACTCCCCGAACTGTGCCTTACCGGCGACGGTTTCCATGTCATCCCGGTCTTACGGGCGCCGGGACCGAGTCACGGATCATGTTTTAAGGGTGGTGGTTCGTCACGTGGCAGGGACAAGCCACTGCCCGTACAGGCGCCCCTTGTGGGTGGCCTGCCAATCACCACCGCCAGCGGGCGTCACTCCGCAGCCGGCGACGTCTCCCGCGGCTCGCTGTCCTTCGTCCCGGTCATCCGCCCCGGAGACTGCCGCGAGGCCGTCTGCGAGGTCTCACCGTTCGACGTGGACTGCTGCACGTTCGACGCCGGCGCGGACAGCACCGGCATCTTGTCCACCTGGATCTTCAGCAGGTCGTTCTTCATCCGGTACATGTCCGCGCGGGTCAACTCCGGGTCCGCGCCGACCGCTTCCTGCAGGAAGGTCGGGCCGATATAGCCCATCCGGCCAAGATTGATCAACTCCTCTAGACGACTGTTTGGGCGGTTGCCGCTGGGCTTCAATTTCGCCAGCATTCGCAACTCGCAAATCTCGCCGTCCAGCCGCAGCGCGATCTCTTCGGCGTACCGCCTGGCGAACCCCGAAATGGTCGACGGCCGGCCGGCCAGGAACTGCCGAGCCTTGTCCGAAACGTACACGAACGGGTTGGGGCCGAACTCGGTGGGCCACCAGCGGCGGTTCTCGAAGGTCAGCGGGTCGAAAACCTCTTGCTGAAAGACCGGCTCGATCACGTTTTCACGCCAGTGATCGAAGTCCACCGCCCGGCTGCGCTCGGTCTCTTCCTGGATGTAGTTGCCATCCGGATCGAACCGCAGCCCAGCGAACAACGCGATGCGGATCTCCGATGGCAGGGTTCGCCCGGCGATTTGCAGGAACTCCATTCCAGGCTGGAACGTGACCGGCTTGACAAAATCCCCGATGGTGTACTCGACCATCGCCATGCCCGGATTTTCCCGCCGCGCCTCCCGTGCTTCTTTCCACAACGACGCGAAACCCTTGACGGTGTTGCCCTCGGCATCGGTCGAGTCGGACATCGACAGACCTTGCGCCGCGAGTTTATCCAGGTCGATCGTCCACATCACGATCGTGCGGTCCATGCTGGTCAAACTGTGCAGTTCCCCTCGGGTGTGCATCTCCAGCATCAAGCAGCTATCCAGGGCGGCGAGGTAGGGCGGGGTTGGCCATGCGCTCATCGACCCGACCGGATGCCCCGGCTTGATCACCCCAGCGTAGATCCCTTCGTTAGGACGGTCCCACAACGGGATGCCCGTCTGCTTCACCGTAAAGTTGCGACCAAGCCGGGTTCCACCGTTGGCGAACCATCGCTCGGTCCGGCCGTCGGACAGTTTCTGGTCGTAACTGAGCTGGCGCACACCGTAGGTCAGAAACGACTTCGGCACGCGCCATGGCACGCTGTTGATCGAGCGCGTGGCCATCGCCATCCGATGCCCGACCATCCCACCCTCGAACCAATGGGTCAACAGCGATTCGGCCACGGCCACACTGCCTGCGATACTGCCGTCGGCGCGTTCCTCGTTGACACGCTTCGCGAAGTAGTTGTAGGGCGGCAGGATCCGCTTCCGCAACCGCTCGAACGTTTCGTCGTCCAGTCCCTCTGCCGCCGGGCGTTCCAGTTCGGCCTTGACCTCGGTCAGCAGGATGCGGATCTTTTCGACGAACAGTTGCCGCTCGAACTCGGGGATCCTGGCGCGATAGTCCTGAATCACCTCAACCTGCGCCGCCGGCGTGTTGTACTGCTCATAGACCGTATTGAGTTGCTGCGCTCGGTTCCGCTCGGAGTTGCGCTTCGACGCACCAGCCGAGGCTTCAACCGACTCGAACACGAAGAACAGCGATTCGTCGCTGGACGGCATGATCACCGAGTTCGCCCCGGCCGCGGCACGGATCAGCGCCGCATTGTCCGTTTCATGCTGGGCCATCGCGGCAATCCTCCTCGTCGCGGAGGTTCTTACGGGAAGGGATGGTAGGTCAGGCGAACAGGCTGGGCTGGATGACCGACAGACGGCGACTGGCGTAGTCAAACCAGTGATCGTCCTGCTCGATCCCGATGAACTGCCGGCCGAGTTCGGCGGCCACCACACCGGTAGCACCGCTGCCCATGAAGCAGTCCAGCACCACGGCGTCGGGGCGCGTGCTGACAGACAGGATATGCCGCAGGAGCGCCGCCGGCTTCTCGCAGGGGTGCTTGCCGGGGTAATGGCCGACCGTCGGGAAGGTCCAGACATCGGTGTACGGAACGTCGGCGGTGACGTGGAACGGCCGCGGCAGGTCCTCGTAGTCCGCCCGCAGGTACTCGTAGTCCGCCCGCAGGTGCTCGTAGTCCGCCCGCGCCGAACGCTCGAACCTATCCCTCGGCGCGGCGTGGAAGTCGGCGAACGGCGGGGCTGGGCGGCGGCCGAGCCGGTTGATCGTCGCCTGCAGCCAAGCGTAGTTCTCAGGCGTGGGGAGTTCCCACTGCACCTTGTCGAACCAGTGGCCGTCCATGCCCGTCACCGTCCGGCTGCCCGACTTCTTCTGATACTCCTCCGCGACCTGCCGCGTAGTCAGCCCTGCGCGATCCCGCTCGCCAGCCAGGTAGAGCCGCAACGGCTCGAACACGAAGCCTCTCAACTCGTCGCACTTGGTGTCGTAGCCAGCCTCGCCCTTGGCGATGCCGTCCGAGCCGTGGTGCTCAGCAAAAATAACGGCCTCCCACGGACTGCTGAAGGACCGCTGCGCCTCTTTATTGGCCTTCTTGTGCCAGCCTTCGTCCTTGACCCACCGCGCCGCGTTGAGCACGTTGAACCACCGCCCGATCTCGACTTCGACGCGGGACGACATCTGCGGGCTGGCGAAGCAGTAGAGCGACCCGTTCGGCTTGAGCAGGCGGTGCCACTGTTCGCAGCACCGCCCCAGCCATGCGATGAACTTGTCGGCGTCAGACCACTGCCGATCCCACGCCTCGCCCTTGACGCGGAAGTACGGCGGGTCGGTCAGGATGCAGTCGACGCTGTTGTCCGGCAGGGTCGGCATCAGGGCAAGGCAGTCGCCGTGCAGGAGTTGGCAGGCCGTCGCGGTCGAGGACATGGCACAACCTTACGGATCCAGCGAGGGGGTCAACGGCGGTTGCCGGTTGCGGACTCGCCCCGATCAGTTGTCAAGGAATGCTTGACAACTCCCCGTCCCGCTGTCATACTGCAACTAGGCCAAGCCGTTCCCCGGCTCATCCACATCAAACCCCGACAAGCGATTCTCAATTGCCGAAGTTTAACTTCGGGTCGAATCCGCTAACCATCGGCTGTTGCGACCCATCGGCAACCGAGCTAATTGAGAATGGCATCCTGTGCGGGCGCAAGGTCGACATTCATCCCCCGACTCAAGTCGGGTGCGTTATGTCGAGTCCCCCGTAAGTTCTCCTATGAAACACACCATGAAGGACCTCTCGGAGCACTATCCCGAGCGGGTGTTGGAGCAGCACGAAGTCCTGGCGCTTGAAACTTCGCAGAAGCGCGAACTGATGTGTAGGCTGTCCTGCTTCCCATCGATGACCTCCGAGGACATCGCCCAAATCTTCGGATGCACCGACAAGAACGTGGACCAACATATCGACCGCGGTGCCAAGGCCGGGCTGCCGAGCCGCAAACTGTTCGGGCTGGTCGGTATTGGGTTGACCAACGCCAAGCGCCATAACCAGCCCTGCCGCGAGGAGTGGATCTGGCGGCTACGCAACCACAACGCCAAGTACCTGATCCTTCGGTTCGGTTCCGGGCTCTGCAACCGCCTGCGCGGCATGTCGCTGCTGCACTATGCCCAGGACGACCTGCTGGAGCTCGACGAACAGCCGGAACGCGAGACCGTCAACCTGCCGGACATCCCGATGGTCGACCACCGCGGCGAAACGATCGACGTCAAGCCGATGGTCTACCCCGTCGACCCCGCCCGGCCCGACGGCAACGTCATGCTCAACGGCACCTCGATCGAGATCACCTGTCACAACCGGCACGAGCAGCACCGCGTCAACGCCATCGCCAACTGGGTCGTCTCGCGCTACGAGATGACCCCCGGCGGGTGGAACCAGGCATTGCCGCTGATCGAGATGTACCGCGACTACTACCGCCACATCGCCAACACTTCCGACGCCGAAGGCTACGACCTCAACACCATCGAGCAGCGCCAGAAGGTCTACAAGTCGTTGCTCGAAATCGCTAAGTCGCTGCCCTTCGCCATCAAAAAGGACCCCGGCGACTTCGACCGTTTCGAGCGCGCCCGTGAGAACGCCCCGGCCTACCTAGCGGAGCATGGTCACAAGTACGCCATCGCCTGCCGAGTCTGCGGCCAGATCGAGTTTCCCTACCTGCTGCTCTACCAATCGCTCAGCGAACTGCGGCTGCAGTGCCAGAAGTTCCTGGCAGCCAACCTCGACCAGCGCAGCAAAGCCGAGTTGATCCTCAAGGAGATGCACCGCAATCCGTACTTCGATATCCAGTTGCGGGACATCGGTGTGGCTTGGTCGCAGCCGCTCGTCGAGTGGGGCCAGTCGCTGATGCAGCCGAAGCCTGGCCAACTGCGTCGGGCAGGGCCGGTATGTGAGTTTCTTGAGGACCACGAACCGGGAGAAGTCTGCGAAGTCATCGAGGTCTTCGTGCCAGATGGTTTGAACGACGAGCATGTTCGGGTGGAATGGTTCGACGACAACACATCGACCATCTACCCGCTCAAGGACTTCTGCACTGCCACTGTCGGGCCGATCACCTGGGAGACCATCGCCGACGGGCTGGCCGCTCAACTCGGGCTCGGTCCTGACTGCTTCAGCACCATCGAACCTGCCTCGCCGATCTCCCGCGTCACCCGCGTCGGGATTGACGAACTGGAAGTGGCTCATGTCGAGTGACAACTCCCCCGGATGAATCCAGGGGCTTCTCAGGCTACGCAGTCCCCAACGGGATACGTTAGCGCCTGACCGCTCTGCCCGAGCGGGATCTTCCGCAGGCCAGCCTGCAGAATGTTCCGTGCAGCGTTGTGGTCGCGATCCGCGACGTACCCACAGTGCGAACAGACGTGGGTGCGGACCGAGAGCGACTTGGGTACCAGTTCCCCGCACTTGGAGCACTTCTGCGAAGTGTAGTGCGGGGGAACCTCGATCACCTGCCCGCCGGCGCTTTCAGCCTTGTCGGTCAGGATGCTGAGGAACTGTGACCACGCTGCGTCAGTGATCGATTTCGCCAGATGGTGGTTGCGTACCATCCCGCTGACGTTCAAGTCTTCGACAACGATGGTGTCGTGGCGATCGACGTACTGCTTGGCGGTCTTGAAGTGAAAGTCGCGGCGCTGGCGGTTGACCTTAATGTAAGTTTTAGCGATCTGGATGGTGGCCTTCCGCCGCCTCCGGCTGCCCTTCTTTCGACGAGAGGCGCGGCGCTGCTGCGTGCGCAACTTGCGCTCGGACTGGCGGAAGTGCTTCGGGTTGGCGACGGTGTTGCCATCGCTGTCGGTTAGGAACTCCTTCAGGCCAACGTCGATGCCCACCGGGTTCGGTTCGCGCGGTGGCACGTCCTGCGGCTCTACCTCGCAGGCAATAACCACGAACCACTTGTCGACGCGGCGAACGATGTAGGCGGTCTTCGGCGTGCCCCCCAGCGGGCGGTGCTGCTTTAACTTGATAGCAGTCCCCAGTTTGCCAGGGACGCGCAGGTGCCTGCCGTCGATCCACGCGTCCTTCGACTTCCCCCACTGTCGCAGTTGGAAGGAGTGCCAGTTGAGGTATCCCTTGAAGCGCGGGAAGCCCCCACGAAGCCCCAACTCCTTGCGGTCCAACATCGCCTTCAGCGCCTTGTGCAAACGGTCGGCGAGGGTCTGCACGGTGCTCTGCGGAACATGCTCGCCACCGCGCCCCTTGAAGCGCGCACTGAGGTCATATCTCCAGAGGAACTTCCCGCTGGCTTCGTACTCGGCCTTCACCGCTTCGAGCATCTCGTTGTAGAGCAGGCGACACCCTTCAAGGCAGGCGGCAAGTTGCGCCTACTGCTGCTTCGTCGGATAGAGCCGGTACTCGAAAGATCGCATGTCTATTGCCTAGCCAGTAGTATACCACAGAACAGATGTTTGCGCCATAGCGTTGGTCCGCTTCCCCGTAAGAACTTGGATGAGCAAGTCGAAGACGCCCGCCGCGCTGCTGGGCCTGCCGGTCGATGATCAGGACTTCCAGGAAGCCTGTCTCGGGTCGATCGTCCGCGATCCGGTGCAGTTCCAGGAGTTCTTCTACCCCGATCCTTCCGCCTCGGCCAAGATTCCGATCGCCCACTACAAGCAGTACCTGCGCTACAACCACGTCGCAATTTACCCGTCGCAGTTGCCGCTGCTGCTCTGGAATGTCGGGGTCTTCCCCTGCGGGCGTGGCGTCGGCAAAACGCTGTTCGCCAACTCGCGCTTCCACCTCCACATGGCGATCAACTATCCCGGCCACGAAATCGGCTCCTTCGCCTCCCGCGCCGACCATGTCGAGAAGCTCAAGCGCCAGGCCGTCGAACAGATTGTCGAGCACCCAATCCTCGGCTGCTTCCTGAAGTCCACGCTGCTCGACGAGATCCACGCCGAACTGGAGTTCCACAACGGCTCCAAGTGGTTCTTCAAGTTTCCTGGCAAGCAGGGCAAGCAGGAGGAACGCGCAGCGGGCTTGCAGGGTTCCCGCGCCTCCGGCTCCACCGGCGACGAAGCCCAGAACCTCAACGCAACCCATTACCAGACCGCTTCAAACTGGCACCTCAACTCGCCCAACGACCTCGCCGCCCAGGCCGAGCAGGGTCTCTTCAAGCGCCTTACCGGAGTGCCTGACGGGAAGCGCGACACGCCGCTTTACGACGCCGACATCGGCAAGGACAATCAGGAGTTCGTGCGGCATCCAGACTACTTCGCGGTGCCGCACAAGATCGTCATGCGCTGGCATCTGCCGTCCGCCGGCGTGGGCTACCACTCCCGCGAGGTTCACCGCGACTGGCTGACCCGTTCGGGATCCAACGTCGAACTCCGCCACTTCACCCAGAACAGCCTGCAGGATATGTGGGCGCTGCACGGCAAGCCTGCCCACGGTCTGTTTCCCCGCGATCTGCGCGAAGGCTGCGCGCGGCATAACAAGTCATGGCGCTCCGTGCTGGTGCTGCCCGAGGAGTTCATCGGCCCAACCGCCGCGATCGGCGGGTTCGATCCCAACGGCAACCTGCTGACGCCTTGCTACTCAGCCTTCGACGGTTCACTGCCCGAACGACTCGACGGCCCGTACGCCTTCGGGATGGACATCGGCAAGGCCGCCGACACCTGCATCGTCGCCTTCCGCTACGACCACGATGTCTGGCACTGGGAGTTTCTGCTGACCATGCGCGGCTGGCGCGAGATGGAGCACCAGTGCTTCGTCGTAGACTACCTCACCGAACGGTACGGCCCGATCTTCTGGGGCATGGACCAGTCGACCCTCGGCATGTCGATCGTTTCGCCGCTGCAGTCGTCGCCGCTCCACCCCTACGACTACCGGATGCTGATCAAAGGCTTCGACAGTTCGGGGCATTACCAGTTCGAGTCGGCCGACGAGATCGTCGACGAGTGGGCCACCAAGCAGGAGCGTATGCTCTCGGAAACCGAACGGGCGATGCAGCTCATCTCCGCCCGCAACACCGCCAAGCCGCAGCCGTATCACTACTGGACCCTGCAGCGCATCGCCCTGCTGATGCAGCGCCACGCGATCACGATCCCGACCGGCGAACAGGCCCCGGACGTTCACAAGGAGATGGACGCGATCACCATGACGCGGGTCACCAACCTGTCCGGCGGCTTCCACTACGAGATCCGCCCGCAGCATCCCCACATTGTCGACTCGTTGAAGACCTTCGTGGCTGGCCTGAAGTTGTGGGAGGCGCAGAACCGGATGTCCGTGCGGACGGTTTCGGACACGGCCAACGCGCAAGCGCACATGAGTTTGATGATGACCGGGCTGGGTCTGTGACCACCCCGTCGCCAAGCGTAGAGTCATCCTACCGCCGCGCCACGGTGGCGTCAACGCACGCCCAGGCGCACGGAAGGAGATTTGGTGGACCAACACGTTCTAGCGGACTGCGAGTCGCTCGCCAACTCCGACGTGATCCCCTTGCCGACGTCCCTGATCCTGGCCTATTGGATTTGCAACAGGCGCTGGCCTTGGGAAGTTCTGCGCCCATTCCCCGCGGTCTTCGCCACCATCGTCGAGCTTGACGATGCCGGCCTGCTGGACTGGGACGTTCCATCGGCCTGGGAGGGCATCGGCGTCGCCCTCGCTACCTACCACGCCGCAGTCGCCGTCTGTCGGGCAACCAGCGAGGTGGTCGGATGAGTTTCGCGGCCATGTCCTGGGCCATGTCAGAGCAAGCCAGGGGAGTTCGCGGGGGATCTGCTCAGGCCATTCTGCATCATATGGCATGGCTGGCTATCGACGAAGACGAGGTTCCGATCTGTCGCGCGACCGTTGAACAGATCGCGCACCTCGCCGGCGTGTCCCGAACAACGGCCTATCAGACCATCCGCGCGTTGGCCGGTCCCAACGGAGCCCTGGAGTTGGTCGCCGGTGGCTCCGGAGGTCGCCCTGCCGAGTACCGCATTCGGATCGATTCAGCCCCCGTCTGCGACCTTCAAAATGCCCGCCGCTCTCGGAGCCAGTGCAAGTTACTTGCACCAGCCAGTGCAAGTAACTTGGACCAGCCAGTGCAAGTTACTTGCACCAGCGACGGGGATAGCCAGTGCAAGTCACTTGGATTGGCCAGTGCAAGTTACTTGCACCAGCCCTATAAGGATCAAGATAGTAAAACACAAGACTCCCCCCTAACCCCCCTCGGGGAGGGGGGAACGGAGTCGCCTTCGGCTTCTGACGGCCAGCCGGAACGTCAGACCAAACCACCTGGCCATCCCGACTGGTTGATCACTCTCGCCCCTCAGACCATCGGGGTCTCGCTCCGCTCAGCCTCCTACGAGACCATCTGCGATTTGCTGACCCACGACTGGATGATCGGTGAGTTTCGCAAGCGCCTGGCCGAAGCGGTCGAGGAGGGAGCGATCACGAGGCGTCGCCCTCGCTACACCGACATCGTGGCCATCGCTCGTGAAATCTCCTGCCTTGGCCCGGTCAAACCGCTCGACCCATGGTCGGCAGCCTACGTCGAGACATGGTGGGATCGGGATTGGCTGACCGACGAGGAACGCGACTTCCGCCGACGGGCATACCGCGTCTCGCCCGAAGATTTGAAGTTTCTGTGCCGCAACGATGACCAGCGCCGCAAGTTCGAGGCCGAGGGCAACGCCGACCGCACCGAGCACTTTCAAGGCTGGTACGAACACGAGCGCCAGAAGTTGGTCGCCTTGCTCGCCGACCGTAAGGGGATTGACCGATGACCACCACCGACCGCGCTCGCAAATACCTCGCAGCCTGCCCTGGAGCCAGCGACGGCAACCGCGACAACAACACCATCGCCACCGCCTGCAAGGTTGTCGAACGCTTCGAGTTGTCCGAACCAGACCTGCGGACGCTGCTGCTGGAGTGGAACGGCGCGCAGAATCATCCGCCCTTGGCCGAACGCGATGTCGCCAAATGCCTCCGTTCCGCCATCGCCCGCACCGCCTACGACCCGTCCAAGTCTGGGCATGACAGCGACGAAGGACGCCGACGGGAACCACCCGCTCCAGAACCTCCGCTCACCCCGTTGCCGACCGATGAGCAACTGGCCAGCTTCGTCGCGATCCTGCGCGGCAAATCCAGCGTCGCGTCCGATGCTCGGGCGTACCTCGAACGCAGCGGCATCGATCCCTTCGCGGTTGACTGGGGGCTGGCTAAGTTGTCCCCGGAACAGGCCGGCGCGGCGGGTCTGCCCCGTGCCGCGGCGGGCGTACGGTACGTCATCCCGGTGCGCCACCCGCAAACCAACGCGCTTCTGGACGTGCGCCGCTACGCCGGCGGGCCGTTCTCCGAAGGCGTCACGGGGGGTCTCAAGTTGCTGCCCTGGGCCAAGGGCTACGGTACGGCCAAGCCCTACCGATTCGGCGACGTGGCTCAGCAGGAAGTGGTCTGGGCCGAGGGCGAGAAAGACTGCGAAGCCCTGCGCGGGAACCAGATTCTCGCCGTCACCAACACCTGCGGCTCCGGTTCGGCGGGCGGTGTGGCCGAGGCCCTGCCCGACGAAGCCCTGCCGTCCGAGGTGACCATCCTGTTCGATGCCGACCAGGCGGGACAGGATGGTGCGGCGAAACTGGCGAATGCTTTGGGACAACGCGGCGTGGTGGTCAAAGTTGCCTCGTGGCCCGACGACTCCCCGGCCGGCTACGACGTGGCGCAGTGGTTCACCGACGGACGCCCGATCAACGAGTTGCGGGGCATCCTCGCCGCCGCGGCAGTGGTCGAACGCCGCGAGGTTGAGCAGACGCCCGACGGGTTACCAGCAGTGCCGGAAGCCGAACGGGCGATCATCGGGGCGGTGATCTTCGGCGGTCTGGACTCCTTCGCGATGGCTGACGAAACGCTCCGCGCGGAGCATTTCTTCGATGATCGCAACCGCGCTGTCTGGGAGGCTTGCGCGGCCCTCGCGGCTGGGGGCAACCCGATCACGCAGGTCAGCGTACCCGACATGATGCGGCGTCAGAATGCCCCAGCCGCGGCCTTGAACAAAGACTACCTGACCGCCATGCTGGGGCTGGCCACCGACGTTGGCTTGCTCGCCGCAACATCCAAGCTGGCCTACCACGCGAGCATCGTCCGACAAGCCGGCGTGGTGCGCAAACTCGCTTCGTTGGCGCGGTCGATGGAGACCGATCTGCTCGCTGCCGACGCCGAGCCCGAGGCGATTCTGGACGCCTTCGTGGACCGTTCTGCCAAGGCGCTGGAGACGCGGTCAACCAGCGATCACTACCACCGCGATAACTTCTTCGAACAGTGGCTGAAGAAATCAGTGCGCCGGGATCGGCGGATCTCGACGGGGATGCCGATGATCGACGCCTCGCTCCGTGGCGGCTGGTGGTCGCCCCACATTCACGGCCTGATCGCCCGCCCAAAGCAGGGCAAGTCGGCCATGTTCGCAACGTGGATCTCCGCCGCCGCCGACGACGTGGCGAAGCATGACAAGGGCGAGAAGATCGGCGTCATGTCCCTCGAAATGCCGTTCGAGCAGGAGATGGCTAGGCTCGTCGCGTTCCGCACCAGGATCCCCTTCGGCCACCTCGAACACGGCCCTAACTACCTCCTCCAGCGCGGCCAGGACGACCTATTCCAAGCGGCGCGCGAAGAGGCCAACTTCCTCGAAAGCAAGTTGGTGATCATCGACACTCGCGGGATCTCGATGACGCAGTTCCGCGCCTCGGTGTCGCGGATGGTCGAGTACGAAGGCTGCTGCGTGGTGTTCGTCGAAAACGTCAACCACATCCGCGTGCCGGGCGACAAGGAGGTCGACCGCCTGACCCGCGCGGTTGAGGAAACCAACGACATCGCCGGCCAGCTCAACGTGCCCATCATCGGCGCGATGCAGATCAACCGGGCCGGCTCGGGAGACAGCCCGAAACTCGAAAACGTCTACGGCACCGATGCCCTCGCCCGCGACTGTTTCTGGGCCGCCGCACTGGTCCGCCCGAATCGAAAGCATCCGGACGATCCGGTCAACGGTAAACTTTCCGTGCTGGCCAACCGCGGCGGCGACGAAGTGGTGGTCCGTCTGAAGGGCAATCGCGAAACCCTGCACTGGGAGCAGCACGCGGTCCAGGACGAGCGCGAGGAAAGTACCCCGGCGGACACGCCCCGGCAGGTCTTCCCGCGCCCGGCCAACGCGCCCGATCCCGACGACTACAAACCCTGGTACCACGACCAATAACCAACTCCCCGCCGTTCTGCCTACCCGCCGTTGACCCCCCTTGCCGGCGCGTAAGGTAGCACCATGCGAACCGTCAACGTCCCATCACCCAAGCCTGACTTCTGCGCCATCAGCCTCGGCGACTGGCTCGAACTCGTTGACGGCCTCCTGCCGCATATCCCGGCCCATCGGCTTGGCAACGTGCCGCTCTCGGAGCTGTGGGGGGCGATGGACGGCCGGGACGACTGCCCGCACCTAGACGCCGTGTTCGAGCAGATCTCCGCGATCCGCCGCAACGCCGTCTATCCGGGCGAGATGGTTCGCTGGGACTGCTGCTCCTCGGTGCTGCTGAAGGCCCAGATGGATTACGGCGAACGACGCTGGGATCCCGACTCCTGCCTCGCACTGCCGCTCGACGACGCGCGGTTCCTCGACATCCTGGTGGACTACGGCCGCAAGTCCGGCCGCGACTCCTTGCCGGTCTGGCATCGGCCGTGGGTCGCGATCCTGCATGACAACGGCTACCCGGTCGAGTTTCGGGTGTTCGTAGAGTCTGGCCGGCTGCAGGGCGTCTCGTCGTACTACCCGCAGCGTCCGCTGCGAGAGCGGTACACGCCGTGGGCGATCGAGGCTGGCCGACTGGCCCTGCAGTTCGCGCAGGTCGGATCATTTTCCATGGACTTCGCCCTGCAACGCTTTCCCTCGCCGCAGTACAAGATGGGCGATCCCAAGGCTCCAACGATGCGGCTGACCTTCATCGAAGGCGGCCCGTCCCACGCCGGCGGGGCGCACCACTGCTGCTTCCAGCCCGGTGAGATCCACGGCGTCGCCCTGGCCAACCGGAATGAGGTGGTGTCGTGACGGGCTCCGTCTGGGTAGACGGGCACCCTGCCAGCAAGGGGTCATTCCGCGCCGTCGCCGCCGGCGTCGTACTCCACGACTGCAAGGGCCTGAAGCAGTGGCAGCACGAAATCGCCTCAGCCGTCCGCTGCGTTGTCACCGCCCCGTTGCCCGGCCCGGTCCAGATCGACCTCGAATTTCGGCTGCTGCGGCCCAAGTCCCACTTCGTCAACGGGGACGGATTACGACTGAAGCCACACGTGCCCCTCTACCACGCCACAAAGCCCGATGTGGACAAAGTGACGCGGGCGGTGCTGGACGGCCTTACAGGGGCACTGTACGCAGACGATGGGCAAGTTAGCGTGGTGCTCGCGGCCAAGGTCTACCTCCCGACCCGCGACGACGAAGAAGGCGTGCTGATCGCCTGGCAGTTCATGACTGATTCCGGGAAGGTAGGAGATCTGCCCGCTGCGCTTCAGGATGCACCCGTTGTCTCGCCCCAGAAGCCTTGTAAGTCTTCTCGCCATGCTCCCACGCCCGGCCTGACCGCAGATGACGAAGCCCGCGTCCAGACCATCATCGCCGGACTGCGCGAACAACTGCCCGACACCGCCCGCTGGCCCGAGGCGAAGTTGCGACTCGTCGCCCTCGACAACCTGGGATTGCTCCCGAAAGGATAGCCGCCATGCTCCGTATCGACCAGACCCGCGTTCACCACTACGGCACGACCGCCGACACCGACCTCGTACCGGGCCTGACCAGCGAAACCGCCGCTGTGCAGGAAGCCATCGCCCGCCATCGCGCCGCCCAGGCGACCGGCGCGTTGATGGTCAGCACGCTCGTCTTCGCCGGCGATGGCCAGCGACTCACCCGACTCGTCCATCGCGAGGACTCGCCGGTCAGCAACGAAACGCCGCGTTTCGAACTGCTGCCCGTGCAGGCACTCGACCGCGCTGCGGTCGCGCGTTAGGAGCCAACCATGGCACACCGCGTTCGTAATCACTGGCCATTCGGAGCGCATCAGGACTTCTGGGCGCAGATGACTGCCATTCCGATCCTGGAAGGCTCCTTGGTGATGAAGCCGGTCGATCATCACACGGTGCTGATCGTCCCCGCGATTAGTTCGCCAAAGGATCAGCCGCGATGGTTAGTCTTCATCGGCACGACTCTCATCAATGCCCGCGGCATCCTTCACGCCCCAGAGAAGCGGCTGGTGGTCACGATGCTCAACGTGTCTGGCCCCGACTTGCGCTGGGGCGGCGGGCACGGTGCCAGTTGGCCGTTCGACCACCGAGACATTCCGGACTTGCCGGCACCGCTGGTCACCCTGCTGGACCATGCGATGGCTGCTATTGACCACGCGATCGACGAGTTTGATGCCCGCAAAGACACGGCAGACATGATCGAACAGATCGCCGCCATTCTGCCAGCGCAACCCGAAATCGTTCCGATCCAGAACGAGGTTCCCGCATGACCGCCCCCATTGACTACGACGCCCCCATCGCCAACGAAGAACGCATCACCGCCGAAAGCCTTGCACGCGGCCTCAGGGTAGCTCGACGCGCCAGGATCGCATCCCGCGAACTCGGCTGGAAGATGACGATCGAACTGGCCCATCCGCTTTTCCGCCCGTTCGTCCGCCTCCGCATCGCCCTGCAGCGGCTTTGGCTCAGTCTGCGAGGAGACTAATATGCCACCCGCTGTCGATCCCCTGCAAACCATCCAGATCGAAACCACCGCGGCCTGCAACGCCGCCTGTCGCTTCTGCCCGCATCCCGACATGACCCGCAAGGGCCGTATGAGCGAGGCGCTGTTTCACTCGATCATCGAGCAGGGTCTAGCCATGGGCGTCACTCACTACTACCCGTTCCTGCTCAACGAACCCCTCGCCGAAGTTCGCCTGCCGCAGTGGATGGACTGGCTCAACTCCCAGGGTGGCTGCTTCTCCCTCTTCACCAACGCCGAACTGCTGACCCCCGAGAAGTCCCAATGGCTGCTTGCCTGCCCCAACCTTCACGCCCTCTGGATCTCGTTCTACGGGGCCACCAAGGAGACCTACGAACACGCCATGCAGGGCCTCTCGTTCGATGTCAGCGAGGCCAACGTCAGGTACGTCATCGCGGTCCATGAAGCCCGCATCCTAGCCGGTCAACGTTCGGCCCATCACCTCTACGTCCGGATGTCCGTCTACGAAGACACCGCCGGAGAAGAACAAGCCTTTCGCGACAAGTGGGGACGCTACGCGGCCATCACCGGCCACGTCAACTGGGCCGGCGCACGTCCCTCGGTCTATGCCCGGCTCGACCTCCCGCAATGGCCCTGCCTGCGGATCATGGACCAGCTCTACATCAACGTCCTTGGACAGGCCGTGCTGTGCTGCCTCGACGCCCACAGCGAGGTCATCCTCGGCGACGTCACCAAGGAGCCGCTCGCCGATGTGTGGCGACGTGCCCAGGGCTTCCGTGACGCCCACAAGCGCTACGACTTCGATCACCACCTCTGCCGCACCTGCAGCCTCAACCGCAGCCAGCACGACCCCTGGAACGGCAAGTATCCACGGCCGGTGGGCGCATGATGGAGCAGTCGCACCACCGCGCCGAGACCCCCCTTCCGACCGGCTATCGTGAGCCATGGAGCAACGAGTGAGCCAGTTCTGGACCGCCAGCGAGGTCAGGCAAGTGATCGTCGGTACCGAGGTCGTCGCGTTGGGCGAGACCAACGTCCGCGGCGTCGAGGCCGGCGCTTCCGGCCGCGTCTGCGCGATCGACTCCGACGGAGCGCCATCTGGATGCTTCCGGGTCTACATCGACTGGGGCGATGTGCAAGAAGCGTTCTCGCCCCGCGCCTTCCGCGATCAGCTCGAAATCGTCGAGGTGCCGGCGTGACCCACCTCTCCTGCTTCAGCGGTATCGGCGGAATCGACCTCGCCGCCGAGCAGGCTGGCATGGCCACCGTTGGGCAAATCGAGATCGACAAGCAGTGCCGCTCCGTCCTGCGGCGGCATTGGCCGGACGTGCCGAAACATGAGGACATCGCCGATGGCGCAGTTGAGTTTGTTCGACGAATCGGCGGATGCGACATCCTCTCAGGAGGCGTTCCTTGCACAGGATTCAGCGTGGCTGGACGCCGTGAAGGCTTGGCTGATCACCGCTCCGGGCTGTTCTCCGAGTTCCTACGCCTCGTTGCTGAGTTCACTCCCCGCTGGGTTCTCGTCGAGAACGTCCCTGGCCTGCTGTCCAGCGAGCGCGGCGAAGACCTCGCGGCTATCCTCGGTGAGTGGACTGGGTTCCGCCCCGCCGTGCCCGCCGACGGATGGCGCAACTCCGGCGTCTGTCTCGGACCCAGCTACGCCGTCGCCTGGGCTGTGCTGGACGCACAGTGGTTCGGAGTTCCGCAACGGCGCCGTCGCGTGTTCCTTGTCGGACGTGCTCGAAACGCAGGCCGACCCGAGCTACCTGCAACGGTACTGTTTGAGCCCGAAAGCCTGCGCGGGGATCCTCCGCCGCGCCGAAAAGCGGGGCAGGGCGTTGCCAGAAGCCTTACATCGAGCCCTGGCGGAGCAAGCGGCAAAGAACAGCAGCACACCTTCGTCGGAGGAGACGGAGCGCCCCTGAACGCCATGACTGTCTCTTTGCGCGGCCGGGACGGCGGTGGCACGGCCGAACTCGGCGATGAGGTGGGCAACGCGCTTCGGGCCTCCCAGGGCGGCGGGGACAAGCCCCATGTGCTGACCTTCGGGCACAACAAGTCCGCTTCGCAGACGTTGCGCGTGGACGATGAAGTCGCCGAAGCGTTGCAGGCTTCGCCGCAGTCCAACCCGGCGGTGGCCTACGTCGGCCCGCACGGCCGCCTGGACTTCGAGAGCGAAACGTTCGTCGCCGAGCCGATCGCGGTTCGCACGGCCAACTTCGGAGCCAATGGACTCGGCGTGTCGGAAGGCACTTCGTATGCGCTGGATGATGCGCCGCGCCAAGCCGTCTGCTTCAAGCCCTCGCACTACACCCGCGGCAAGGACGGCGCCCCGGCGGATGTCACCCCGCATCTCTCGGACGACGCCGACAAGGGCGACCAGGATCCCCTGTGCTTCGTCCAGAACACCCGCGACGAAGTTCGCCTGTTTGGAGGCGACGGCAATACCGCCGGTGCGCTGCCTTCCCAAAGAGGGTCGAAGCAACAGTCCTATCTCGCCACCGGCTATCAGGTCCGCAGATTAACCGCGGTCGAATGCTCGCGCTTACAGGGCCTTCCCGACGACTGGACCGCTCACGGCCTGACCGAAACCGGCGACCGCATTGACCTCGCCGACGGCCCGCGCTACCGGATGCTCGGCAACTCCGTGGCCGTCCCCTGCGTGGCCTGGATCATGCGCCGCATCGCCGCCGCCGAGGAGGGCCACCTTGGCTGATCTCGTCTGGTCCAACGACACCTGCGCCATCTACTGCGGCGACGGCCCCGCCGGGCTGGCCGCGCTTGTGAGCGCAGAGACAATCCGTGCGGATGTATCCGATGGGGGTGCGATGATGCCGGAAGTGGCAAACTTGACTGCTGGCCCGGCGAGTGGGATGGCAATATACGCCTCCGACTTCCAAGAATCCGATGAGCCTCGGTTCTGGGCTAAGGTGGACAAGTCTGGAGACTGCTGGATCTGGACTGCCGGCAAGGATCGGCTAGGATACGGAAGTTTTACAATCAAATATAGGCAGAACAAACGAGCCACTGCCTATAAGGCCCACAGAGTAGCCTATGCTCTAGCATACGGGGCTGTAGATGCTGGTGTATGCGTACTGCACACTTGCGATAACCCATCCTGCGTGAACCCCGATCATCTCAGGCTAGGCACCCATGGGGATAACATGCGCGACATGGCTAATAAGGGACGTGGTTGTACGTGTAGGCAGGATGGAGAAAACAACAAGTACGCAAAACTGACAGAAGAAGAAGTCCTCCGAATGCGCTCGCTTCACGAGCGAGGGTTGGCGCAGCATGAGTTGGCCAACATATTTAGGGTATCACCAGGCACTGTCTCTGACGTAGTGCGTCGACATACGTGGAAACACATATGAGCAGCGTCGTGTGGTCCGGACACGGATCGATACTATACTGCGGAGACGGTCCTGATGGGCTGGCTAACCATCCTATCAAACTGGGCGTTAGGGCGGTAGTGTGCGACCCTCCGTACAGTTGCATGACCAACGCAGACATACAGAAACCCAAGAATATCAAGACTGGACACGAAGGTAGGATTCGCCGGAACGTCGGGTGGGATGCAATGACCGACGTTGAGTACGAAGAGCTTATGAGTCGGTTGTTCGAGTCCTGTGCATCGCTTACGGATTGTTGGGTTCACGTCTTCTGTACGGCGGAGAGTATTGGCCTGCTCAAGGCGATTGCTCAGTCAGCAGGCTTGAAGTTTCATACCGCTCACATTTGGCACAAGTCGAATCCAGCCCCGCGTATCCGGCGTCCAATGCATCGAATAGCCCATGAGTGTGCTGTCGTGTGCAGTATCGGTAAACCTGCGTTCTACGACACGAACTCGCAGACCGTCTTCAAGTGCGGTTTTGAGCCAGGCGGTAGGCGCTGGCACGAAACTCAGAAGCCTCGCAAGTTGATGAAGCACTTGGTTGAGGTGTATACCGCACCCGGCGACACAGTAGCCGATCCGTTCGCAGGTTCTGGGCAGACGCTGCTGGCCTGTATGGACACTTCTCGCAAGGCAATTGGATGGGAACTGTCCGAAGATCAGTGCGAAATTGACCGCGTGGCCTTCACAGAAGGAATTGTCGCGGCCCGAAACCTGGCCATCGCGAAGGGCGTCCTGCTTGGCCACGACAATTTAGAGGATGAGAGCCCTCAAATATCCCTCTTCCCGGAGACCGCCCATGACTGACTGTTCGGACGATCTGGAGTTCGTGGTCGAGTTCACCCTCGATGCCGACGCGCTCGAACCGATCCAACGCGCCTACGAACGGCTCGACCCGTCCGAGCGACGCGGCGATGTCAGTGCCTTTGTCGAAGGGGTCATCGAACAGGGCATTCGCGACGGGATTGAGAAGCGCACCGACCTGCTGCTCGACGACGACCCCGAAGCCGTGCTGTTCCAGATCATCATCGCCGGTGATGCCCGCGCCGACATCGGCAAGGTGGTCGATGACCTGCGCTGCCATCCCGACGTGCTGCTCAGCGGCGGCCAGTTCGAACCCGAAGACGTTGCCTACTTCGCGTTCTGCCTCGGCCTCCGCGCCTTGCTGACCAACGAGTCGGCCCAGGCCGCCATGCTGGAGTTCATCGCCCTACCGGAGGACGAGGATGTCTGAGACCCCACGCTTCCTAGCCCTTGATTTAGACAACGTTGTTTTTGACACCCACGCATACCTCAAGCGTCGCTGGCCGAAACGCGGCCCGGCGATGGACGAGACGAAGTGGGATCTTGGCAGCCCCGCGACCATGCAGGCCGTGCTGCACGACTTCCACGTCGACGGTGTAGCCACCGTGCGGCTCTACCGCGGTGCCGACAAGGTCATCAAACGGCTGATCGCCGCGCGGGTCGACCTCGCCTTCGTCTCCGCCCGGCCGCGCTCCTGTTGGGACGCCACCGCCGATTCGCTGGCTCGCTACGGGATCGGCGTGCGGGGGCGCGAACGCGATGCGGATCTGCTGCTGCTTGACGAAGCGGACAAGGTCGGCTACCTTCTGGCCGAACTCGGCGACCGTCGCATTACCGACTGCCTGCTGCTCGACGACCGCTTCTCGACCGTCGCACGGGCCACCGAACTCGGCCTGCCGGCGATGCTCTATGACCAGCCCTGGAACCGCCAGTTCGGCCCCGTGCCCATCCCCCGCGTGACCGGCTGGATCGGCCAAGACAGCCTCGCCGAGGCTTTAGGACTCCAATGACCGCAGACCCCGAACTCTTCGAACGCCTCGTCATGGTGCATCGCCCATTCGTCATCTCGCGGTTCCCATCCTGGGCGCGGCGGCCCGAACTGTTCGACGATCTGATGAACGGCGTCTGGGTCATAGCATGGCAGTACTGGCCGAGCTACTCGTTCGCTAGGGGCACGCTGACCACATGGCTCGGCAGCATCGTCGACACCGTGCTCGATCGCCATATGCGCACCGACTACTGCCACCGCGAGGTCTTCCACCGCGAACTGCGCAGTCTCGACGCCGGCCCGGAAGACAGCGAGTTGTGGGACCACGAGTACGATCGCATCGCCGATCCTGACGCGGCCGACCCGTTGGCTGTCCTGCTGGCTAAACAGGATGCCCAGGACCTCGCCCACCTGCGCCACAAGTTGCTGGACGCCACGCGCCGGATGGCTCCGCAGCAGGCCAGTGCATGGAGACGCCTGCTCGACGGCCAGACCATGGCCGAGATTGCCCGCGCCGACGGGGTGAGCCGCCAGGCCATCGACTCGCGGCTCGACAAACGCCGTGGCAACCTCCGGAAGATCGTCCTGCGCCACCACGCTGAGACCCCCCTGCGGAGCCTGTAGAGTATGGGCAGGGACAAGCCCGGCCCGTAAGGGTATCACTCGTGGGTGCCCCAGATCGGAGAGCAGAAGCATGAAAACCAGCGATATCCGCGAGGGAGCGACCTACCGCAATCGCGGCACGGGAATACCGACGCGCAAGGTGTTAGCGATCGGCGATAGGCATCGCCCGGAAATATTCCGGTCGGCTTACCCGCCGCCCTACGAGCCCGGAGTGCTCTATGAGCACCTGACTGGTCGTTCCGCCGGGACTCGTGGGTCTCTGTACCTGTCGGCCTTCGCCCGCTGGGCTGGCTCCGAGGTGCCGGAATGAAACTCGACCCTACTACCATCGGCAACCTGTACGACCGGAGCCACATCCCCCGCCCCGACGGACTCGCCATGTTCGCCGTTCGCGGGGCGCTGGTCAACAACGGCTCGGTATTGCTCAACACCGATGCCTACGACTTCTGGAACGACACCATCGGACTGGTCGACTTCCAGACAGGCGAGATGTTCGGGTTCTGGGCCGCCACCGCCGGCCAGCCAGGCACCTACTGGACCAAGCACTCGGACTACGCCGGGGCCGATAGCGGTGCGCCGTTCACCATGCCTTGTGGGAACATCGCCCTAACCACCGGGCTGCATCGTGGCAAGTGGTGGAGCCTAATCCAGCGCGACGGCGTGGCGGGTTCCTACCCGGTGGTGCGCGATACCGATCAGGACGAGGTGCTGGAGGCCCGCGACAAGTTCACTTGGACCACGCGGGCCAACGGCATCAATGTCCACTGGGAAGAACTCAAGTCACAGCGCGTGAGATTCGCCTCGTCCGGCTGCCACGTCATGAACTACGCCTACAACTCCAAGGAGCGCAAGGCGTTCAAGGATGTCGTCGAACGCTATCAGAAGCAGGGCCAACAGACCATCCGCTACTCGGTCTTCGAAGGTTCATGGATGATCGACGGACGGGAGCGCGTGCTCTACGGATCGGTCGGAGACGGCGTCAAGTGGTTCCAGAACTTGCTGAACACCGATGGCTACCCCGTCCGCGTCGACGGCGAGTTCGGCCAACTGACCCATGAACGCGCGGTCCAGCGTAGTCGCGCACTCTTCAAGGCAGGCACGCCCAACACCCTCAAAGTTGACCAGTGGGGCGTAGGCATCGTGCCAGAACCCGCCAAGGCAAACCCGTACGAACTCGCCATCGCCTTCGGCGGCCACGGCAACATCATCCCGTTCACCATGCCAGATGGTAAGACCGCTCAGATCAAGGTTCGCGACCTCGCCCAAGCCTTCGGAGCCACCGTCGACAGCACGAAGTGGCCGAAGCTCGCCATGCAGATCGGAGCCGAAAAGTGAACAGCCAGAAGTTCCGCGATAAACTCTACAACGCCCTGGTCGAAGACGCCGACATCGCCAGCCTGATCCAGGCCATTGCCGCCGACAACGTTCCCATCGACAACGTGTTCGAAAAGGCGCAACCGTCAACCGTCCACCAGCAGTGCTGCCCCACCTGTCCCAACTGCGGCAACGGCTCAAGTTCCTTCTACCACCTCGCAGAAACCGATGGGCAGTGGCTCTGCGACAAGGACGACCTGTTCTTCGAAGGCTGCGGCTGGCGAGGCGTTCTGCCCGAGGCGCAACCCTGTACGGGAGACCCTTGTGGGTACCCCGACACTGCCGACCCCTTCCTCCCCGACGACGCCGAACTGCTCAACCAGTGCGTGCTCTGGGCCGTGCGGCAGGGCGGGCGGGTCAACGTCGTGGAGCGCAAGCCATACCACTCGGTCGCCGGCGACCTGTACGTCCTGCGGAACGAACAGATCGTCGTTCTGGGCGGGGTGTTTGAGGCAATACTGTACGACCCCCGCGCCGACCACGCCGACACACAGCTCAAGGCCGCCATGCGCGGCACGCCTACCCCGCGCCAGCAGAAAATCGCTGCCGCGCTCGTCGGCCTGCAAAGCGGGTTTGGCAAACGGCCTGACAACAGTCGCTGGGAGCGTCTGAAGATCACCGCCGATGGCGATGTACTGCAGGAAGACATGCCGTTTGCTGCCTTCTACTCATCCGTCCGCGACTTCTTCAAGGTCTACGGACACCTTGCCGCCTACGAGCCGCTGATCGGCCTGATGATCGAGCGATTCGAGAAGATCGCCGAACGCAACGGCTGGATGGTTTGGGAGCCTGGGGCCGATTGCTCGACCCCAGACAATGACGCTCATCCGTAAGGACAACACGACACACGCATCATAGCGCGCCCGAGGGGCGCAGTCAAGGAGCATACGATGGCTGACAAACCGACCCACGTGATGGCCGTGAAGATCAAGGGCGACAGAGACTGTAAGCCCTTCTACCCCTGCAAGGGCTACTGCAACGTCGGCAAGGACCAGCACGGCGACGAGTTCGACTGGGACACCCTGCGCGACATGAACGAGCGCGATGCAATTGACTACATCATTGACCACGTCTCGTTCAACTGCTACACCCGCCCGCCAGGCGAAAACGCCAAGGTCCAGACCCACCCGATCGACCAACTCGACGCGTTCATCAAGACGCTCGGCAACCGCGACGAGATCGAGTTCCGGATCATGCGGCAGAAGCCGTACGAACCCGGCGGTGGCTCGGGACGCGGACGTGGCGACTCCGGCCGCGACGAAGGCCGTGGCGGGCGCGATGAACGTTCAGGCGGTGGTAGGGGCCGTGACGCCGAGGAAGGCCGTGGAGGACGCTCAGGCGGCCGTGACGAGCAACGCGGAGGTCACGACGATGACCGAGGGGGACGCGGCCGCGACGACGAATCGCGCGGCGGTCGCCGCCAGTCCTTCGACCGCCCGGCTCCTGACGACGGGTACCAGGACGACGGAGACGACCCGTTTGGGGAAGATGGCAACTAATGCACCAGCCCTGCGGCAACACGCTCGAACAAGTCCTTGACCGCATCCGCCTTTGGACCATCGCGGGGGTCAACAGCGATTGCCAGACCGAGGCGGCCGATGAATCGCTGGAGCGGGCCACCGCCCTGGCCGCAGCAGTCCTGCTACACCCGCGACATCGCGCCGCCGCGATGTTGACCATCGTTGATCGCCTCGTCGCAGCGATGGCCATCATTGGGGGTGTCTCCGACATGATCGACCGTGGCGCGATCCAACTAGAGGAACTGGATGCGATTTTCGACGTCGAATGATCCCGACTTCGGCTGGAGCGGCTTCTTCCTCTCCGTCGCCGCGCTGGTCTGCGCGGCCTTCATCGCCGGGTACCTCGCCGGAAGGATCGTGCCCTGATGGCAGCCAACGGCCTGCAGCCCCCGCTCAGTGCCGACGAACTATGGCTCATCGATCGGCTTCGGCGCGTTTCAGCAGCCACGCCCCACTGCCGAACGTGGGGTTCCCAAACCATCGCCAACGCCCTGCCATGGGTCACCCGCAGCCAATCCAACGTCGGCTGCTACCTGACCACCGAGATCTCGCCCGCCAGATCCGTGATCGAAGTCCTCCGCGAGGCCGGACGCGACATCGTCTACCGCAACCACGAGCGCGTCGGTGATGTCAGCCAGTCCGCGATCGATGTATTGCTGCAGCACTTTCCAAACGCGGGAGAGATTGTTGACCTGCCGAACATGGACGCCAGCATCGCGATGCGGGCCGACCCAGCCGATTTGCAGCACGACAACACGTTCGCAGAGGAACCGCCCGGCGCCGACACTCGCCCGCCGGGTGCCGATGACGACGATGTGCCGCTGGCTCCGCACCAGACCGAGCGCATCGAGGATGGCGACGAACTGGCCCTGACGAGTTTCTCATGGCGCATTCGCTCCATCGACGAGTTGATGGCAGAGCACCAGATCGATCAGTCTATCTGGGAGCCTGACAAGTCGAATATCGGGTACCACGAGGGGTTCTACAAGACGCCGATCGATTCCGATGACGACTACGTTGGACCAACTCGCTACGAGGCCAAGGTAGTTGGTTTGCACCGCATTTCCTGCTCGCTCCGCCGCAAGGTCACAAAGGTCATCGAAGATGCCTTCGCCATGCTCATGGAGCGTATGCGCGCTGAAGCGCCAATCTACCCCGCGCGTTCCTACCGCGGGCTGAACTCCGAACCGCATCTGCTGGAACTCGCGCTGTACGATCACCACTACGGGAAGTTGGCCTGGCATGTCGAGACCGGGCAGGACTACGACCTTAGCATCGCTGACCAGCTCTACCGCCGCGCCGTAGACCAGATCCTCGCCCGCGCCAAACCGTACGGGATCGACCGCATCCTGTTTCCGATCGGTCACGATCTGCTCAACTACGACAACGCTCGCGGCGAGACCACCTCCGGCACGCCGCAGGACAACGACTCGCGCCCGGCCAAGGTTTTTGACGCCGCCTGCGCCGCCGTGATCTACGCGATCGAACGCCTCGTCGAAGTCGCCCCGGTCGATGTGATCTACGTGCCGGGAAACCACGACACCAACGTCGGACGCTTCGTGGCTTGTACGGTCGGCGCGTGGTTCCACCGGTGCAGCGAGGTGACGGTCGATATCGGCCCCGCGCCGATGAAGTGCTATACCTACGGCGATGTGTTCCTCGGCTTGACCCACGGCGATGGCTCAGCCAAGTACCGCGCGAGTCTCCCGATGTTGTTCACCCAACAGTTTCTCGCCGAATGGGGCCGCACCAAGCACCACGAAATCCACCTCGGCCACTTTCACACCAAGAACGAAACATCGTTCATGCCCCTGTTCGAGTCCGGCGGCGTCCTGATGCGCGTCCTACCGTCCCTCTGTGGGCGCGACTATTGGCACACTCGTATGGGGTATCTCGGGGCATCACGCGCAACAGATGCATTGTTGTGGTCATCTGGAACCGGACTTGCTGGCTATTTTACTACCTCTGTCGAGGAGTTGCTCAATTGACCCTCGACCAGATCACCACCTATGTCCGCGACGCCCAACTCCCCGGTTGGTTTGACGATGACGAGGGAGCGGCGCTCTATCACGCAGCCTTGCGGGCCTCCCGGTCCGACACACCCCACATCATCGAACTCGGAACCTATTGCGGGCGATCCACCTGTTACCTCGCTGCCGCCGCGCATCAGGCCGGGCGCGGTCAGGTCTGGACGATCGACCGGCACTCGCCGAACCGCCCGGCTGGGTGGTCGAGCCAGCCACTGGTCTCCGACCCACTGTCCGTTGCTACGGCTGCCCTGTCCGGGGCCGGGCTGCTGTCCAAGGTTCGACTGGTGGTTGCCGAGGCCAGCGAAGCCGTCTCCGAACTGCCCCCGCAAGCCGGGTTGGTCTTCATCGACGGCTATCACGAGTATCGGCACATCCTCTCTGATCTGGAGTTGCTCGGGGGCTTCGTCGCCTTGGGCGGGTGCCTGGCCTTGCACGACTGGGACCAGCCCGGTCCACCCGACCGCCCCTGGGGTGTTGCACAGGCGTACTACGATTGGCTGCTCTCTGGATCCAACGACTTTGAGGAAGGTGTCGCACCAGACCAGCGCGGTACCGCGCACTTGAAACTCATCTGGAGAACCCGGTGACCATCGAACCCGAACCCGACTCCTGCCCCGACGGCTGCACCTGCCCGCTCTGCGCCGACCCGCCGCCAGACCAGCCTGCCTACGGCCACGGCCCCGCGCTCTGCCTGACCTTGGCCCACGGCCGCCGCGTCGGGTCACGGCTTGTTGCCATCGGCTACTCTGGCCAGGCTCGCGAAATGCTAGGCTACCACATCACCAAGTATCTGCACGCCCTGGAGTTTGGATATCCCTGCGACTCCGAGACCGCGATAGAGATCCTCGACGTCCTAGACCTGAAGGAGTTGATCCCGTGACCAGCACAGACCCCCTGTGGGACGCCCCCTGGAGTATTGACGACTTCAAGGCGATACTGGCCACCTTGCCCGAGATCCTCGATCTCGAAGAACTCGATTTTGCATGGCGCGACTATCTGGGCATCAAGCGCCACTGCCACTTCGCCCCCGACCCGGAGCGTCCCAAGGACACCTATCGGATCACCGGGGACAACCCCGAGCCAATCTTTAGGGCCATTCGCAAACGGTCTCCGGGGGATTGGCAATGGTCGGACATCGATTACGGTCTCATCGCCAACTGCGGGATCGCGATGATCTACGACGGGCCGTAGTGGGCCGCTTGCTGAGCTAGATCGAGACCGATCCCTCGTAAGAAAAACTGGTCACTATTTCTTACAACGCCACGCCGTAGCGTTTCACCAATCTCCGATTCGCGGTTGGCAACGCACTGTGTCGCCCACACGTTGTAAGGAAAACCACCTGCGATTCCTTACCGCCTACCACGCGAAGCGACAAGCCAGCCACCCTTCCAACTCACCCCGGAACGGCTGTTCAATATGCAGCCTCGGATAGTTGAGGTTGCGCCACGCATCGACCGGCTGGACCGTGATCACCGTCTCGTTGGCGACGTTTACCACCATCGGGATCCACAGCCCGCCCTGCTCTTTGTGGTAGTACCGCACCCCCCAATGCTCGATCGACGTCCTCGGCTCGCACCACAACAACCATGCCTGTCGCCGTTCGCTCATCTGCCGCGACAATCGCTGCATCAACCACGGCGCCGGTTTTATCCTCCAGCGCTGCTTGAGCCGCATCTTCGCGTGGTCAGTCCAGCTAGGCGGTGCCACGGGCGACGTCTCCCGCGGTCTCTTACGGTTCTGGCGAGGGGCCGTTGTACCTACTTCCGCATGATCCGTGCCTCAAGTTCATCATCCGTCATCCAGCCCTGGTCGAACCGCCGCTTGCCATCCTTCGGCCCGTACTTGCGCGGTTCGCGAACCGGAACGTCCAGTAGTTCATCCCCCCGGATCACCGCCAACTTGCACGCCCTGCGCCGCTGGTGCGCCCAGTGCCGCTTCCACCACGCCTCGCTCTCGGCCGTGTCCACCCCGGCAATCGGGTTATGCCGCCGGCTGCGGCTCATCGCAGCGCCTCGCCAGCCTCGTCCGCCACGCGCTGCAACGGCTGCAGCGCACCATGGCCCAACACCGCCCCAGCCACGCCCATCAAGCCCGCTCCCGCGTGGTTCGCCAAGGTCTTATCGGTGTAAGCCACGCCCAGCACTCCCACCGCCGCCAGCGCGTTCATCGCCACCAGCAGCACCAGCAGCACCAGCAGCACCAGCAGCACCAGCAGCCACGGCGCTTCCGGGAGATTGCCAGCCTCCACCAGATTCCCGACCTGATAGGCGAACGCCCCGCAGAACGCGGCCACGAGCCCCATCCAGCTTTTCGCCTTCACCCGCGCCGCTTCCCGATCCGTTGCCTGTGCCATGGTCCTTGCCTCGCCGGATCTTACGGGAGCCGGCGCAGGCCGTTGTTCCTACCCTACCTACCCTCCTGGCCTATCTCCCCGCCGTGACCCCCCCCTGCCACGTGTAGCCTGCCTATGTGGCGCAAAGCCAGCCCCCGCAGGGTGGTCTTTAGCCCACCAGCAAGGAGCACGACGTGTCCCGTATGCGGCGAACGGAGCAAGCACGGTCGCATCTTCCGTTGCAGGTGTGGTGTGGTAGCGCCGAGGGACGTGATCGGCGGAACGAACATCCTGAGCATCGGAAGGGCGAAGGCTTGGCTCCAGGGCAAGGCGACCCGAACGCTGTCGTATTCAAGCCCCCAAGCAAGTATCCCGTGGCAACACGGGTAGTTCCGGCGGATACCCGGCAAGTAGCTCGGGAGTAATCCCGAGAAGCCCCCGGATTCATCCGGGGGAGTATCACTAGACGACAGGAGAACAGACATGATAACCAATGACGTAGAACTCATCCAGTCGCTGACAACCATGGTTGAGCCGGCAACTCGTGGCATCACGGACTATACCGTGGTGTCGCTGACCGGCTTTATAGACGAAGGACGCGTCCAAGTCCATCGCTCCGAGAGCGGCGACTACCGCACGACTGCTGCGGCCTGCGAAGATCTTGGCCTAGCCCACGATGAACCTCACCAGGGCGATGCGATCTTCCGGATTACCTGCGTTGGATTCCATTCCAATGGGCATCCGCAAGCATGGCTCCACAACTGCTCTAAGCCGCTGCTGTCTATCTACCGCAGCGACGTTTTGTTAGACGAATGGTTCAAGTTGACCGATCGTCCTGGGTACGGCATTCACCAGAACAAGCCGATGATCACCAGCATCTTTGACGCCATCTGGGAGGCAATCCGCTACCAGCCGGCTCGGGATTGACCAGTTCGCCGTCGTCTTCACCGCCCTGCCCGACCGCAAGTCGAAAACGCCCTTCGTGATCGAGGTGGCGGAAAGCGAGGAATCGTCATGATGAGCAACGGTCAGGAAGCCGAACGGAATGACCTGCTCCTCCGCATCGACCACTACCTCATGCAGCGCGAGCGGCAGGACGAAGACAGCGGCGACTTCTGCCCCGAGTGCGGCGCCGACGCAGGGCAAAGCCATGAGGTCGACTGCTCCACTCTCGCACCGTCATCGCAGACCCGAACCATCCCGACATGGCACCCCAACGCCAAAGAAAGCGAGACCTGACCATGCCTTCCGTCAACCGCTTCTCAGCCGCCCTGAAGTCCGCCCAGGCCAACCTCGTCCGCGTCCGCGAACAGGAAGGCCGTCTGCTCACCGAACTGCACGACGAGATTCAGCAACTCAACGGCATGACCAGTTGCTATGGCACCCCGACGATCCCGTTTTCCGTCCACCTCGACGTCGACGATCCAGACTTTCAAGCGATGCTGTCCATCACCATTGAGCCCGACAAGTCCCCCTGCTACGCCCAACTCAACGTCGTCATCGGCCAGCACCAGACCGACTGCTACGCCATCGCGACCCAGGAAATTGGCGAGGACGAACTCGACCACGAACCCCTCGACCTCCCCGGCGCCATCGACTTCATCGCCGCCTGGGCCGCCGAAAGGATGCCGCAATGATCCCCCTCGCTTTGCTTCTCGGAGCCACCCTCCTAGCCGTCGGCTACCGCCTCGGAGAACGCCGCACCGAACGCCAGTTGCCCGACATCCTGACCATACCCATCGTGCTCGACCAACAGGGCCTGCGGATCATCGGATCCCCCCCCTAATCGGTCGGGTATCCTACTTGTGTAGGGGCGCTGATTGCCACTCCAAACGCGCCAGGAGACCACCCATCGAAACCCAACGCATCACCTACCTTGAAGTCCAGAACCTGCTCGGCGTCCGAGCCTTCGCCGTCGACTGCGCCGGCCAGTCCGTCGTCACTATCACCGGCCGCAACGGGGCCGGCAAGTCCTCGATCCTCGACTCTATCTGGATGGCCATGGGCGGCAAACGCGCCATTCCTGACCGCCCGGTTCACGACGGCGCGGACGAAGGACATGCTCGCCTCGTCACCGACGACTACGAGGTCGTGCTGACCGTCCCCACCGACCGCACCAAGGCCAAACTCGTCGTCACTTATCGCGGCAACACCCTTAAGTCCCCCCAGGCCGTGCTCGACAGTTTGATCTCAGGCATCTGCTTCAACCCCCTGTCCTGGCTCGCGCTCCCTGACAAGGACCAGTTCGAGGCCCTCTGCCAGCTCGCACGGCTCGACCTCACCGCCCTCGATACCGAACGCCAGTCACTCTACGACCAGCGCACAATCCAGAACCGCGAGGTCGACCGCCTCCGAAACCACGCCGAATCTCTAGCTGGCCATTACGACGACCTGCCGGACGAGTTGGAGAGCGTCACCGCCCTGTCCGACCAGATCAACGCCGCCAGCGAAGCCTATGCCCTGCAGGAGCGTATGGAGTCCGTCTGCGGCAACCTGCTCGCGACGATCCAAGTTGAGACGCGCCAGTACGACACCGTCGAACAGCGCATCGAGGATCTGCAGGCCCAGATCGAAGCCCTGCGCGTCCAGAACGCTGCCCGAGCCGAGACCATCGACGCAAGCCAGTCCGAGTTGGCTGAGAAGCGGTCCAAGGCCGAAGCGCACCGCGCCACATTGCGCGACACCGCCCCGCTCCGCGACCGTCTCGTCGCCGCCGAGGCCACCAACGACCGGATCCGCGCCCGCAAAGCCTGGTCCAAAGCCATCGCCGACCACGCCGACGCCAAGACCGCCAGCGACGACCTCTCCGAATGCCTTGCCGAGGTCGACGCCCAAAAGACCGCGCTGCTGGCCGCCGCGGACTGGCCCATCGCGGATCTATCGGTCGACTCGGCAGGCCGCAAGGTTCTCTACCGAAACCGCCCGCTGACACAGGCGTCCCAGGCCGAACGCCTCCGCGTCGCGATCGGCATCGGCTTCGCCCTCCGCCCCGACCTGCGCGTCGTGACCGTCCACGACGCATCCCTGCTCGACGACGAGGGCATGGCCCTGATCGCCCAACTCGCCGCCGAACACGACGGTCAGGTCTGGCTCGAACGCGTCGGATCCGGCGACCTCCGCGTCGAGTTTACCACCGACGAACCCGTGGGCACGCTGCTTGCTGCGCCCGATGACGATCCGCCAACCTCCGTGCCTCTCCACCTCGACCACGACCAGATCGAGCGCGAGAAGTACGCCAACCACCAGCCATCCCTGTTCGACGCGACCTGAAAGGACCACCATGAGCTACTCCGCCGTCGTCGCTCGTATCCACACCCGCGAACTACCGGGCGCGGACAACCTGCTTATTGGCGCCTGCCTTGGCTACCAGGTGATCGTCGGTCGCGACGTCGACGACGGCACGCTCGGTGTGTTCTTCAGCGCCGAGGATGGTCAACTCAGCGAATCTTTCGCAGCCGCCAACGATCTCGTGCGTCGCAAGGACGAGCAGGGCAACCCTGCCGGCGGATTCTTCGAGCCCAACCGCCGAGTCCGAGCCATCAAACTCCGTGGCGCGCGCTCCGAAGGCTTCTTTTGCCCCTTGCGCATGTTCGCCTACACCGGCGCGGACCTGTCCAAGTTGCATGAGGGGCAGACGTTCACCGAACTCAACGGCTACCAGATCTGCAACAAGTACGTCACGCCAAAGACCGCCCAGGCGGCGCGGGACCAACTCGGGCAGGCACGGCGAGCCAACCGGATGTTCGCCAAGCATGTCGAGACTGAGCAGTTCAAGCGGGCCGGCAACCTCATTCCGGTCGGCGCCGCCTGCTACGTCTCGGCCAAACTGCACGGCACCTCCCACCGCGTCGGCTACGTGCTAGACGAGACGCCGATCCAGCGCGGATGGCTCGGCCGGCATGTCGCCCGCTGGCTCGGCTGGCCCACCACGCGGCGCGACTGGACGGTGCTCAACGGCACGCGCAACACCGTCATCTCGCAGCGCACCGTAGACGGGTTCTACGGGTCCGATGGATTCCGGCTGGCGGCCACCAAAGGACTGGCACTCCACCGCGGCGAGGTCGTCTACGGCGAACTGGTTGGCTACACCGAGACCGGCCAGCCGATCATGTCGCCGCAGGGCACCGCCAAGTTGTCCGACAAGGCGGTAACTCGGCAGTTCGGGCCGGAGATGGTCTACCGCTACGGCCAGTCCGTGGGGGAGTCGAAGTTCTACGTCTACCGCATCACGCAGGTCAACGAGGACGGCTGTGCCGTGGAGTTGAGTTGGCAGCAGATGATCGGCCGCTGCCGCGAACTCGGTCTCTCGTCAGTGCCGCTGATCGAGCAGTTCTTCTACGACGGCGATCTGGACGCGCTGACTGCCAAACTCTCGGCCTTCGTCGACGGCGAGACAGGTCAGGGATGGGTGCCGTCGCGGGTCGACCCGAGGCACATCGAAGAGGGCGTCGTGCTGCGCTACGAGAGCGAGTACGGCTGCGGCTGGCAGAAGATCAAGAGCTACTGCTTCGGCGTGCTGGAGGGCTACCTCAAGGAGAACCCGGACATCATCGATCGCGAGGAAGCCGCATGACCGACCTCGCCATGGCCCTGCTGCTCGCGAGGCGATCGTGACCAAGGAGGTCAGAGACGTGCTCAAGCAGCTCGAACAACGCGGATGGGAAGTCGTGCCGGGCAAGCACAAGCACTTCAAAGTTCGGCACCCCGACCATGGGACGTACTCATTATCGCGCAGTCCCAGCGACCGACGCTGGAGACGCAACCTGCTGCACGACATCGAACGGCTGGAACAGGAACGGCCATGACCAACACCGTCGTCCAGGAAGCCCCGCGCCTGCCCGGTTGCGGTAACTATCGCCGCGCCGAGTTCAGTTCGGACATGGCCTATCGCTATTCCCTGCTTGACGTCTGGGACGGGGTCCTACCGAGGCTGGACTTCATCATGCTTAACCCGTCCACCGCCGACGCGATGCAGGACGACCCCACCGTGCGCCGCTGTCTCGGATTCGCACGCTCGCTGGACTACGGGTCGCTGCTGGTGCTCAACATCTTCGCCCACCGCGCGACCGATCCGCAGGCTTTGAGGACCTGCATCGATCCTGTCGGGCCGCTCAACGACCAGTTCCTTTGCGAAGAGGCTGCTCACTGTTCGCTGGTCATCGGCGCATGGGGCGTTCACGGCGCGCTCAACGACCGCGCTGAAGCCGTCGAGAAGATGCTCCACGCCGACCTGCACTGTCTGGCGATCACCAAGTCAGGGTTCCCCGCCCATCCGCTCTCTATCTGTCCGCCAACCACGTCCCCGTAAGGCTCAACGAAGCCCGCGACATCGCTCAGGAGGCCCCCAATGAGTAACACCATCCCGCCCACCGCCGTCACCTGGCACGACCTCGTTCCGGTCATCAACCAGGGCATCACCCGCGACGAACAACGCTACGGAACGGCCAAACACGGCCTCCGCGGGCTCTTCTGCCACCAGGTCGGCGAACTCGTAATCGTCGGGCACATCTCCGGAGACCCCGCCCTCGCCATCGCCGCCCTGCTCGCCAAACTCTCGCTCCAGGCCACCGGCGACTCGAACGATACCGGGATCGACGACCTCGCCAGCGGGTATCTCGACCAGTTCAGCACCGCCGCCCTGCGCGGCTTCGCAGCCCTCGCGTCCTCCCGCGTCACCGCCCGAGAACTCCCCCAGCCCCGCGCGATGGCCATCCAGTTCAAGCCCGTCCTCCGCACCTTCGGCCCCCACGGCGACCAGCCCATCCTCCACCACCTGCTCGGCTACGCCATCACCGTCGCCGAACATCCTTTGTCCGCCGCCTTCCCCACCACCGTCCCCTGCGACCGCAACCTGCTGCGAGGAGCGTTCTGATGACCGAGCAGCCCGTACGGTCTGTGGCTTGTCTGCGCCCTGTCGTCGATGATCTAGAACGCACCCGCGCCGCCACTCTGCTCGCAGCCCGCTATCGGCTGACCTTTCAGAAGGCCATGAGGCGACTGGAGAACTTCACCGCCCGCGGCTGGTCACTCGACGAGGCCAGCACCCGTGCCGCCGCCGAACTGGAGGCCGCCCATGTCTGACGCTCAACCTGAAACCACCAACTGGCCACCCGAACTCGGAGCCGTCGTCCGCTGCGGCGACTGCGGCGCGATCCTCTCATGGACACTCGCCGAGTTCGTTGAAACCAAGGACCAACAACGCCAACTCAACCGCGCCGTCCGCGACGGCCACCACATCGAACAAGGCGTGCCCTACCGCGACGGCATAGTGACCGGCTGCCGCTGCCCGAAAGACAAGGTCGCCTGATGCACGAACCGCGCGACTTCCCCCAGTACTGGTACGACCGGGTCAGCCTCGAAGACATCCAGGCTTACTTCGCCAACCACGGCTGGACCGCCGGCCCACCTATCCGAGTCAACCCCCACGTAGACTGCACCAGCCGCGAATGGACCGCCCCCGACGACGGCGAATCGGTCAGCCTCCCCGACCGCTCCGGGGCATTCAGAGATGAGATCATAACCAAATGGTGGGCCGTCCGAGGAATCGCGCTCACCGAAGGACGCTCCCGCGCCGAAGTCCTGCTCGACATCGCTGGGCTGGACGCGGTCGAGAAGCACCCGTGACAACTTCCCCGACTCAAGCCGCAGGCGTTCTGTCGAGTGTCCCGTAAGCACCTCCAACGCCCCAAACCTCCCCCCGTCGTTAAGGGGGGACTGATGTGGGCCGGGGCCGAAAGTGAGGGCCACCATGAACGCCAAACGCCACAAGTCCGATCCCGCCAACCAGCCCGTCATCATTGACTTTCTCACCCGCCTGCGCCCCGACAGCATCGTCGAAGTCGGGATCGGCTACGGCGAGTACGGCGACCTCATCCGCGCTGCCATCCCACAGGTCACGCTCCTCGGCATCGAGGTCTTCTGCCCGTACCTCGACCAGGTCACCCCCGGCGTCTACGACCTGATCGAGACCTCCGACCTGCGCCACATCCCCGACAGTTTCTGGCAAGGCTGCGACATCACGATCTGGATCGACGGGCCGGAACACCTCGCGCCTGACGAATCCCTGCAACAGATCCAGCGCCTCCGCAGCCTCTCCCGGCTCGGATTGCTCTGCGCCTGCCCGATCGTCGATTACCCCCAAGGCGCGGTCAACGGCAACGAGTACGAGCGTCATCTTTCACAATGGAGCGTCGCCGGCATGAAATCAGTCGGCGCCGAAGTCGTCTCTGCCAACGAGCAGACCGGCGTGTTCTGGATGCCGAACATCTAGCCTGATACCCCCCCTGATCCCCTGCTACCGTTCCACCATGAGAGACCCGATCTACGACGCGAACGGGGTCGTGCTACTGCACGGCAATGTGCTGGACTGCCTCAAGGAGATGCAGGCGGGGAGCGTCCACACTGTGGTCACCTCGCCACCTTACTGGGGCTTGCGTCGGTACGAGGGCGTTGAGCCGAGCGTATGGGGCGGGGATCCTGATTGTTGTCACGCATGGGGTGACGAGCAGGTAGTTACACATGGGTCGGGACCTCAAGGTACTACCGGGCAACGATCTGGCCGGTCAAATACGAAAGATCAATCAAGCCGGGGGCGCTCGCAAGGCTGCTGGTGCCAGTTGTGCGGAGGATGGAAAGGGACGCTCGGGAATGAGCCATCGCTGGATCTGTATGTTCAGAACATCGTGGCGGTGTTCCGTGAAGTCTGGCGCGTGCTGCATGATTCAGGATCGGTCTTCGCGAATCTCGGCGATTCGTATTCGTCATCATCGACCCACGGCGGGGAAAACAAAATTGGTCCGATGGACAGCAAGGCGACGATGAAGGGCGCCAAGGGCGATGGGGAGCGTGGTTACGACGGCCTCAAACCAAAAGACCTTTGCATGATTCCCGCCCGCTGCGCCCTCGCTCTCCAGGCCGACGGCTGGTTTTTGAGGTCAGAAATTGTCTGGACAAAAGGCTTGTCCTACTGCCCGAGTTGGGCCGGGTCGGTGATGCCCGGCTCGCAGCAGGACCGCCCGACCTCCGCACACGAGATGATCTACCTGCTCAGCAAGCGACCCCACTACTTCTACGACCAGACCGCCGTGCGCGATGGAGCCGTCGAGCCCGACCGCCAGCGCAACGACCGCATCGCAGGGGCCAACGGGCACGAAGTTCGTCACTCCCCCGGTGGCATGATCACAGCCAGCGGAACCCGCACCCTACGCGACGTCTGGGCAGTGAGTCCGTCGCCGATGCCAGCGGCCCATTTTGCCTCCTTCCCTCCGAAGATCGTCGAACCCTGCGTGCTCGCTGGAAGCAGCGCCTACGGCTGCTGCCCCGATTGTGGAGCGCCGTGGCAGCGGGTCGTTCTCAACTCGCCAATGGAAGTCGCCGCCGGACCGTCTCGCGAAGATCGCGAAGAGGCTGGCGAGAAGTGCAGCTGCAATGGAACCATGACCAAGCCGCCGGAAACCACCACCCTCGGCTGGCAGCCAACCTGTAAGTGTTACTTACAAGTCGAGCTGGAGCCCAAGCCCCCGAAGTTCACCGGCACGGCCGACGAGAAGCGCGAGGCGCGCAAGCAGTGGCAGGAGACCATCTGGCTTCCCTGGTGGCACCGCGTCTGGCCGATCCTACAGACCTATGCGAAGCAGCCCTGCACCGTACTCGACCCGTTCATTGGCTCCGGGACTACCGCGCTAGTCGCCCGCGACCTAGGCCGCCACGCCGTCGGGATCGACGCCAGCGCCGACTACCTGACCACCATCGCCATCCCACGCCTCCAGCAACTCGACCCGCAGGCACCCCTCCCCGCAACCAGACCAACCGCCCGCCCCAAAAAGCAAGACCCGCGCCAAGGAACGCTGTTCGATTGACCCCCCCTGTCTAGGTGTAGCCTTCCCGTACGGGACACCTCCGTGGCTGCCCCGATTGGAGAGTACGCCATGCCGCAGTTCCGTACCAAACCAGTCCAGTTCGAAGCTACGCTACGCGGCGGGTTCTGGTATCTCGCCGTTCCGGACAGCGACTACTTGGTGCTCGCGAAGAGCGAGTTCCACGCCCTCTTCGAGCCCGCCCCCTACCCGGAGTTCAACCCGACCCCGCAGATGGACGACGAGTTGATCATGTTTCCCGCCGAATCCGAGCCCGACGGCCCGCCCGCCGAGGAAACCGCGATCGAGTACTGCATCGAGGACTACGAAGCCGACCAACGCCACAACCAGCATGACGGGGTACCCATCACCGCAGAACTGGTCTGCGCACCCGACCTCACCGAACCCTCTCCTCCGCGAGATCCGCGACCTGCTACGGCAACTCGTCGACCGCTCGGGGGTGATCTGATGATTCCACTACCCCTGACCGACGAAGAGATCGAGCAGTTGGCGGTTGAGTGCCAGGTCGAGACTTGGGAGGTGCATGACCACTTGGAAGCCATGCTTACGATCTGGCCTGGATTGGGCAACTACCCGTCTTCGTGCATTTCCGCCGCGACCAGGGCCGCAGTATTCCTACAGATTGCGGTCAACGTCGGGCCTGGAGACGCTGCCCTGCTGATTACCTCGGCCTGCCGCAAGAACGGGCTGCGGCCGTGAACGTCGGGGACCAAGCCGGTAACCACCTCTGCCTATCGAAAGGACAGCCGCATGAACTACCCGCCCAACACCATCGACTGGCAGCCCGGTGACTTGGTCATCACCGACGCCAACCAGAAGGTTCCCGACAGCCTCTGCATCGTCACCGACGAATCGCCGGGGCGCTGGTCCGATCCAGCCTTTCTGCGGGTCCGCTGCATCCGCCACGGAACCTACGCGGATCTGCCCCCCGCAGAACTTCACTCTCCCCTCGCCTTCCCCGAGACCCGCGAGTGGTTCACACGACAGTACAACCTCCGCTGCGGCGAGATTGGATGGGATACGATCCCCCCTGACCAGCTCGGCGTGAACAAGCCGCCCATCCCACGTAGCCCGCTCGGCGAGACGAACATCGTCCTGATCAGCGCGAAGTACGCCATTTCGAACGATGAAGTCCGCGCCTACCACCGCGCCATCGACCAACACCTCGCGGGAGTCATTCCGGAGATCGTCGTCTACCACCTCGTCTGCACCGCGATCCATCTGCGCCGGGCAACCGATATGTCCCTCGACCAGGTCGCCGAGATCGCTGCGCAGGCCGTCAACACCGGCGGATTCCGCCAGTGCCGGGAGTCCTGACATGCTGATCGCCATCGCCGGCCCCAAAGGCTCCGGTAAGGACACCGCCGCCCAGCCCCTGCTCGACGTTGGCTTCCGCCGCATTAACTTCAGCGACGAACTCAAGTGGCTGGCCTGCGAAATCTTCAACTTCACGCGGGGGCAGTGCGAGTCGCAGGAGGCTAAGGAGCGCCCATTCGACCAGCCGCTGGCGATCGACGACGAACACATCATCCGGCTCGTCACGCACGAATACCGCCACCCCGACCTCGACGCATCGATCACGCGCATGATCGCCGCCTATGCCGGCCTCGAACTCCCCTCCCTCCGCGCCCTGCTCCAATGGATCGGAACGGCCTTCCGCAACCAGGTCAGCAAAGATTTCTGGATCGACGCCTGGCGCAACAAGGTCAACAGACACCGCGCCACCGGCGCAAGGGTCGTCTGCACCGACGTCCGCTACGCCAACGAACGCCAGGCCGTCCGCGACATCGGCGGGGTGCTGTTCTACGTCGACCGCCCCGGCCTCGCGGCGAACGACCAGCACGCCTCCGAGAATGACTTCGGCGACGAGACTGAATACGACTTCGTGTTCACCAACGACCAAGGCATCGAACAACTACAAGATCGGGTCGCCGCCCGCGCCATCTGCGGCAATCGGCACCTGTTGACCGCCATCTCGCCGCTCGACGCCCTCCACCTCTACTTCACCGGCCGCCCGAAAGAAGGTGCCTAATGAGCCAGATCCCACCGCAGGTCGGCCGCATCGAGTTCGAACCCAACTCACCCTCGCCGCTTGCGGAGAGGGGGCTGGGGGGTGATATGCCCTGCATCCTCATCCTCGAAGCCCAACTCGCAGCCCTGAAGGCCGAGGCCGCCGCCCTGCGTGACCTCGCCCTGACCCTCGCCGAACTCGCCCAGAGTTACCTCCGCATTGACTCCGACGCTTACCGCCGGATCACCGAACTCTGCGATGACCTGCGGAAGGATACTGACGATGTCTGACGAACTAGCCCTGCATGAACCGCACGATCAACCGAGTCCTGACCAACCTGATCGTCCTGGCGATGGCGATCCTGGCGGCGCTGTCGGTGCGGGGGGCCATCCTCTCGCGCTGACCGACCTGCTCGCCGCCCACCACGCCCGACGCGCCCTCTCCGCGCCGGCTCCATCCCCGCTGTACACCCGCGAGCAATGCTGGCCCGACACCGCCGCCATCTCGCTCGATAGGGTCAGCATCGCCAGTTTCGAGCTGGACGACGGGCAACGCGGACATTTCGCGACATGGGTACACCCGCTCGAAGGAACCAAAACGGTGACCTCCGCGCAGGTCGCGTTCCTCCGCACCTTCATCTCCCCCGGCGACCTCGTGATTGGCATCGGCGCGCACTCGGGCGATACCGTCGTCCCCATGGCTGTCGTCCCCATGGCTGTCGCCGCCGGGCCGGGCGGGCTGTGCCTCGCCTTCGAACCCAACCCGGCGGCCTTCCGCGTTCTGTGTGTGAACGCCTGGCTCAACCAGCATCTCGGCACCATCGTCCCCCTGCGTGGCGCGATCATGCCTGCCCCCGGCGAGTACACCTTCCACTACAGCGACCCGCAACTCTGCAACGGCGGCTACGCCGAAGGGCTCACCGCCGGGGTCGGCGTCTGCGGCCATGCCCACCCGCTCCGGGTCAACGGCATCCGCCTCGACACCGTGCTTGGCAACTGCGTGACAAGGGCCAGTCTGGCGCGGTGGAGTTTCTGTAAGGTCGACGTTGAGGGTGCGGACATGCTGATCTTGGAGTCCCACGCGGAACTGTTCCGCGAGTGGCTCCCTGCCCTGCAGGTCGAGCTGTTTCCCGGCCTCACCGCCGACGAGCGCCGCCACTGGTACGCCGTGATCGTCGACGAGCTGCACTACCAGCCCTTCAGGCCCCCGCGCGGCGTGATGAAGCCCATGGCCCCGCTGCTGACCTACGACGACTACGTGCCGCTGACCATCGACGAAACCCTCGCGGCCACCAGCGTCATTGATGCGATTTGTCTTCCGAAGGAGTAGCCATGTTCGCCAACCACATCGAATATCTCAGCCAACTTTTCGCAGACGGAGCCAGCCCGACTGAGGTCATCGCTGGCGCGACGCTATCCTGTGGCGTGTTAGGCGGCGTGTTCGCGCTACTCGTAATCTCTTCCGAATCTCACGCCATGCGACCGCGAACGCTGGTGCAGACCTGGGGCGGCTGGCTGGCCTGCATGGCGGCCGTGTTCTTCATTCCGATGGCGGTCGGGCTGGCCGTGACAGCCTGTTTGCTGGGCATGGGCATCGTCTCCCTGGCGCTTTGCCTTCGTTGCCTGCCCGGCTGGATCGCCCGCGCCACCTACGCCGTGGTAGCCAACCTGGACGAGATCCCATCGCCCGAGTCGTTCCAGACACTTCTCGTCACCCGCCGAGAAGAGAAGGCGTCCAACCGCAGCCTCTCTCGTACGGGCTCCCCTGGTGGGTGCCCCGACACAGCCCTGTCCCGAAGCGAGGAGTAGCCGGTGAACCTCAACCCCGGCTGGCACGAAATCCTCTGGGAAAACAGCGGCGGGATCTATCACATTCACTCCGTCCGCGAGGCGCAAAACTACGAGGACATCGATCTGCCAAGGATCCTGTGTGACAAATGGCAGCATCCCGACGGTTCGGTGGTTCTAGCCAACGTTCGGTCTTTCTACTGGATGTTGGCCGACCGCGTGAAGGAAATCCGCTCCATCCCGCCCGAAGAGTGCCAACGGCGGGGCCTGCGATGCTGACCCGCAAGGCTCGCCACCGCGCTAGGCTACGCCGCGAGATCGCCCGAACGGCCAGCACGAGCGAGCCGATGGGCCTGCCAATCGAACAGGACACGTCCACCATCTTCGCCGCGCAGGACTTCGACGACGACAGCGTGCTGCCCGAGACCCTGACGTTCCACGGGCACACCTTTCGCTTCACCAGCGTGACCACTTGCTTCAAGTACGCCGACCACCGCTACGAAACTGTGGGCGGATACCGCCTGATTCTGCGTCGCCACCGCGACGGCCACTGCGTCTGGTTTGCAGAACGACTGGATCCAAGCGATCCGTTGTGGCTATTGCCCATGACCGCCGCCGAACTCAACGCGCTCGAACCGCCCAAGCCCGAAGGGGGCAACCCGCCTAGCGGCGGCAGCGACGTCAAGCCGCCTCGACAACTTCCAGGCACCTGCACCGTCGCCGACTACAACGACGCCCTCGTGCGATTGAACGCGACCTTGTTATGACCCCCCAAGGCAGCCTGTAGACTCCTCGTAGGGTGCATCCAACGACGCACCCGATTTGAGCAGATAGGAGGTGAGAAGTAATGGATCATGCGACGGCGGGTGAGTGTCGGCGACTGGCGGACGGGTTGGCCAGGGCTAACGGCGACATCGCTGACGCGGTGGAGATGTTGCGTTGCTCCGCCGCAACCATCGATGATCTGCAAGCCGACCATCGCAGCCACCAGATCGCCGTGCTGCGCGAGTTGCTGGATGGGTATGAAATATCCCTGCAAGTTCGCGATCTCGGCGACCGCGAGCCGGTTGTCGAGTTGGCCATGCGGTACATCGATCTACTGAGACACGCCGAGGGCATCGAGGTTGATCTGCTAGACGCCCGCGCCGAGGGCGCGCGGCTGCGGGGCTTGCTGCGTTCCCTCGCGGTGCTGAGGAATGAGGAGGGCTTCATGCGGTGCAGACTCTGTCTCCGGTTCGCAGGTCAGGGGGACAACCGGGTGGTCCACGCACGCGGTTGTCCGTGTCGGGAGGAGGCCACCGATGACCGCTGAGCAACTGCAAGCTTACATGGACGCGGCGCGGGCCGCGAAGAAGGTGGCGGACAAGGCGACGGCGGGGCCGTGGGAACTCTGGGAAAGCGAGGGCGTGTGCGACATTCGCCTCAATCCCGAGAAGGTCGCGTCCGGATGCTACCCGCCTCAGCATCGTATCGAGTGGGGCCACGGCTTGTATGCCGAGCAGTATGACGATGAGCCGAACCCCGAGACGCGGCAGGCGATGGAGGCGAGTGCTACCGCCCGGTTCATCGCCCACGCCCGGCAGGACGTGCCGGATCTAGCCGAAGCGGTGGAGGAGTTGGTCGCCGAGGTCCAGCAGTTGCAGGCCGAACGCACCGCTTGGCTTCAGCAGGTCGCGGCCGAACACGATACCGAGCCTTATCACGTCGCTAAGCATCATCAGCTACAGACAGCCATTGAGGAGTTAGAAACAGAGGTCCAGCGGCTGCGCCGGGCGTTGGAGAAGCGCGGCGAGGAGACAACCGATTATCAGCGACTCTGCACCGACTGCGGAGGGCCGATGGTATGGGAGCATCCCGACGGCACCGGCTCGATGATGTGCCCGCAGTGTGTTATGCGGCGCGTCCGGGATGCGGAGTTCCGGGAGCAGTTTCAAGGCCGTGGCCGCGAGGAGGCCACCGATGACCGATGAGCAGAGGCCGTGCCTGAATACGGATCGGATGCGGCACGTCGCCGAGATCCTTCGTCGCAAATGCAAGATCGTGATCGGCAGCACCGACACACACATGGTTGCGCGCGGGATCGAAGCGATGGCCGACGCCCTGGACGAGGCACAGCGGCTGCATGACGACGCGCAGGCATTCGACCTGCGCCGACCCGCGGTCCAGGCGTTCATCGTACGCGGGCTGGCCCGGCGCGCGTACCTCACCGAGGGCGAGGCGTGGGACGATTTGTCGACGGTGTTCGCGGCCGTTGCCGAACTGCCGGGGCGGGACCGTGACGAGGTGGTGGAAGAAATGGCCGCCGAGGTCCAGCGGCTTCGGCCAGCTGGCAAACCCACGGCGGCCGCCGACCCGGACGACCTGATCCCGGAGCAGCAGGCGGTGCTTGACGTCCTGTGTGGCAGTTCGCTGACGGTGGCAACCGCGCTGCACGAGCACGGGCCGCAGACACGGCAGGATCTGGTGGCTCGGCTCGAACTGCAGGTTGGGGATGTCGGCGACACCCTGCGGCTGCTCATCGGCCAGGGCTACGTGTCGCGGTGGGACACCCATCCGGTGACGTACGCGCTGACTGACGACGTGGTACGCGAGGAGGCGATAGACGATGAGTGAGACACCAATGGCGGGCGAACTGCGGCGGGTGTCGGATCGGTGCCACGTCGCACTGGCCTGCCCGTGTAGCGATGACTGGGGCGCGCTGGCGGCGGCTGAAAAGGCGCTGGCGCAAGCCGCCGACCACATCGAGGCGCTGCAGGCGCTGGTCACTGCTGAGGTTGTCTGGCACCCGGCGAGCGAGGGGACCCCAGTGGGAACCTGCTGGCTGGCTGGGATATGGCCAAGCGGTTTGCGGCAAGTTATCAAAGGGGTGTGGTACCTCGGCGGTGAGGGTGGAGGCTTTACCCTCGTTGCCTGGGCCGAGTGTACTCCTGATCCGCAATTCCCGGTGAATCTGTTGCCGAAGGATGAGATCCATGCGTGAGCACCCTACGGCGCCTGCCAGTCTGGACACCGACGCGGCGCGTCAGAGGTTCGCTTGCGCCCGGCTCGGCCTGTCAGGCGATGTGTCCTTCCAGGACCTGACATCCGCCGCTGCGTTGGATGTGACATTGCAGCTGGTGCGGACGTGAGGTGACAGGTGAGCGAGCATGTAACAGCGGCCGAGTGCCGGCTCGTATACGAGCAACGGCGCGGTGGGACGGTCTCCGAGCGGAAGGTCTGGGACACCCTCCTGGCCGCCGCCAACACTATCGAGGCGTTGTCGGAGGACCATGGGGTGGACGACCGGGCCGGTCAGTACCCGGCGTATGGCGAGACCACGCGGCAGGCGCTGGCGGCCGCGGACAAGGCCGAGGCCGCATGGCAGGCCGACCGGCGACGGCGGCATGAGCCGGAGGTGTGATGTGAACATCATAGCCGTGTTGCGGCAGATGGCGTCAGAGCATCGTCAGGACGGGTTTTCTGTCGCTGGAAGCGATTTGGATGGATCCGCGGATCAAATTGAGGCCGATGACGCGCTACTGCTGGCGTTGGAGTGGAACTGTGGCTCGCTGATGCGACGAGACGAGCCGCAGTGCCCATGTTGTGGCAATGACCGCTCTGAAGGCCACTCTACCTCCTGCGATCTCGGACGGCGGTGCGATGAGGCAAGGGATCGTTGGGAGGTGTGACATGAGCGATTCGAGCCCCGAGACGATTTGCGACCTGTGTGCGACCGTGATCGACCTGGACGAATCGATGATCTGCTCGAAGTGTGGTCGGACATGCTGCTGTTTCTGCCGTGAGATGGTCGCCGGCGAGGAT
>Ga0210043_1000240_pt1 | contig 59648 bp, 74 predicted proteins | sample CryGeymet201501t_FD_183990 | JGI IMG/M metagenome (GOLD analysis project Ga0210043, IMG submission 183990) | Groundwater microbial communities from Crystal Geyser aquifers in Utah, USA - Crystal Geyser metaG 2015-01t (SPAdes) (version 2) | ecosystem: Environmental > Aquatic > Deep subsurface >... | reverse complement strand
CAGTAACCTGAGTAACTAATATATGTGATTGAAAATATCATTTAGTTGTTTGACAATGGAATTGAACTTCTTTATTAGTTTATGTTGATTGAAGATTAGAAGCAACAACAGCTTGGGCTAATGCTCCAGTATATACAAGTAATGTTAGGTCAAATATATGAACTAATGAATATACACCTTGAACAAGAATAGATTATTTTAATTGAATTATTGAAAATCCAATGATATATAACAAAGCTCTTACACAAACAGAAATACAACAACTTTACTATTCTACATTTACTTCATAACTAACTTACTATGAAAGAATTTTTAACATATAGACCTACATATTTAAACCAATGAGCAGGTAGATATACATTATCATATTTCTGTGACCAACAATATTCAGATTATGTAACAGCTTGAATTACAAGTATTAAAGACTGTATTATTTCAGATGACAGATATACAAAAGAAGTAATACCTTGAATTAAAAATCTAAGAAGATTTGCAGTGCTAGAAGCTAACTGAATTGATGTTAATGAATTTCTAAATAATGTAGTTAAGATAGGTGCGAGTTTCGATATAAATACTTTCTCTACAATAGAAGAAGCAAGACAATGGATTCGTTCTAATTGCGATTTGATTGAGACTTCAGAGTGAAAGTTTTTACTAAATGAACAGAATGTTTGATTAGATTGAAACATAATACCAGCAGAATACCTTGAAATATTTTAAATATGTATATAATATAATATATATTATAGCATAATAAAATATATGAAGATCATACAAGTAAATAAGTGAGATAAATACTGACTGCTTAAGGTTTTAGAAGATTTATGATGAAGAAAAATTAAAACTAAGTGATGAAATATTGTTTCAAAAAGATATATTAAGTGTTTATGTGAATGCTGAAAAGTTTGAGAATATAGGCTTTCTGATTTAAGAATTTGAAATACTAAATGATGCTGATGTTTAAGATGAAAGAAAAACAAGACACATTGACTAACAAATTCTAAAATATATCATATATGGTTTCTAATGAAACAAAGATGTAATAATCCAAATAAACAACACTACCATAGATATTGATGAAGATGAATTACTTATGATAAAAAATGGGAAACTTTTGAATGATTTTATGAGGATATGAAAGAGTGATATAAAGAACACTTAACAATAGATAGAATAGATAATAACTGAAATTATTGTAAAACTAATTGTAGGTGGACAACACAAAAAGAACAATGTAGAAATAAAAAAAATAATGTTAATTATAAAGGAAAACCAATTTCATATTGGATTGAAAAATTATGATTAACACAAAATGTATATTCAAGATTATCTAGATGATGGACAATAGAACAATCTTTATTTTGAAAAATATAAAATATAATTAGTGAAGCTTGAGAATTTATGTGAGAAACTATTGAAGCACAATATTTAGTAATAGATTAAGTATGAAATTAAAATTTCTAACAAACAATTATATTGTTTTATTAAATGAATTTGAATTTTATTATAGATGACAATTAATAACAATACCAAAAGGATTTATAAGCAATGGATGAAGTATACCCAGATTACTCTGGGTACTTTCTCATCCGTTCTTATATCCTTTTTTAATTGCATACTTGATTCATGACTTCATGTATAGTAATAAATATCCATATGAAATAACTAGAAAAGAATGTGATCGGTTCTTTTTACATAACATAAGTTTACATAATAAAGGAATTTGACTAATCTTTTATTTATGAGTAAAATACTGATGAGCGAAGAATTTTAAAAGAGATTTACCGTTTAACAAAAAGGAGATCAAAAAATTTAGAATCAGTAATAAATATAATTCATGACAGGACAACATATAGATTATTCATTAGTGGACAAAGCGATATCTAATCCAGATTTTTTTACAACATTAATATTATTATTCATATTTATATTTTTAACTACAATTGTATTAATACCAATTATAAGATGAAACAATAAAAGATATGATAAATTAGTTGAAGTATTTGAAAAACATTCAGATAATGATGATATGGTTCTATCAAGTATTTTAAACGAGATAAAGAATCATAATGATATATCTAAAGATAACTTCCAGTTTCTTAGAGAGAATTTAAATAACACTACATTAACTGATGAACAAGCAGTTAGATTATTTAAAAGTGAGATGTGGTTAACATCAAGAAAAAAATTAAACTTCTTAAAGGATATATTATTAAATAATCATATAGCATGAAGAGAAGATTTTATTCATGAGAAAATAACATTATGATTATCTACATATAGTCAAGAATATTTAATTAACTTTAAATGATATACAACGAATATTTGAGATTTATGAAAATGGTTATATAATAATTTTGGTACTAATGAATTTAAAGCTTTTGTAAAAGAGGTTGCAGATGTAATGTTTAGAAAAGAAGAATGAGATAAAACTTCTATTATACATAATAAAATGGCAGAGATTAGTTTATTAATGGAGACACTACAAAATAAACTAGGTTTAAAATTAAAGGATGATTTAGTTATTAATTCAAAATAATTATGAAAGAACATTGATCAAAAAATTCATTTTGAGAACTTGATATTAATGGATTACAAGAAGACTTTTTAAATGATGAAACTTTAGCTTTAAGCTATCTTGAAAGTAAGTTTGATATAAGTGTAGTCGATGATATTAAACAACGTGTGAGATGCCAATTATTAACTGATTGAGAGTTATATCTTAACAATTAGATCATGATAAACGAAATAGAACAACATGCAATAAATACAATTGATTTTCTAGCTTGTGAGTATGATACTACACAAGATAAACTTATTGATAAATTTTCAACTAGAATTTATAATATATGTGAAGAATTATGACACTACTAAGACAATCTCTTGAATTAGTTGAAAAGGAAAAAGAAAAAGAAAAGGAACTGAAACAACAATGAAGAGAAAATGAAATCCCTGCATTAAGATATAATACTCAATTTCAAATTGATGCATTATTAAATGATTTTAATTATTCTATAATGAGATAAAAAGAATACACCTACAAGATGTATTCTTTTTTATTATGTAAAAATATTTGCAATTAAAAATTTATTAATATAATGAATTTACTTATAAGCATAACAAAAAGATATGAAAATAATATATAAAAACTTTATAATAGAACAGGATGTATACTGTTATGTATTATCAGAAATTGGGATCAAGGGAGAAAAAGCAAAAGAAGATACGATAGGTAAAGAATATATATGTAATCAAACATTTCCTGCAACATTAGAAAAAGCTATATTATCAATGTTAAAAAGAATAAAAGCTAATAAGCAAGAATCAATTGAACTTAGAGATTTCGTAGAAGAAACTAAAAAGATTGATGCACAATTCTTATCTGATCTTAGAGATATAATAAAATAAGCTATGAACGAGATAACTATATATAGAGAAATGAATACATTAAAATGCCTTTATTGAAATGTTAAACTAGAAAGAGTATCTTTTATAGTAGAAGTATCTGAACAAGAGTTAGAAGCTATAAAACACGATACATTAGATAAAGTTCATTTATTATTAAATGAATTGATTTATAAAAAATATAAGATTAATATTTAATAAAATAAAATATTTCACCAGAAACAATAATATCGTACACAATGTGCATTGTTATGTGAGCTACAATCTGAATAATATCAGAGTGAAATATAATTAAATTTATAATTGTAATGAGTATATATAATTTAAATATATTAAGCTTATATAACTTAATTAGATAAATTAATATTTATAACTTAGAACTATGAAAACAATAACAATGGACTTAAAAGAATATGAAAGAATAAAAGAACAAGAAGAAGATAGGGAAAATTTTTATAGTATTTATTATAGTAAATACGAGGTTCTGAAAAAAGAGTTTGCAGAAAATATTAAAGAAAATACAAAATCACATTTTATATTTTTATATTTAATACTTATCATAGAAACACTTTATATATTATTAACTCAATAAAAGAATATGGAAAAAATTAAATACATCATTAGTTATGAAATTATTGTAGAATGACGAATATTTAAATATACTGATTTTTGTTATACTAAAACTATAGATGAGATTATAGATGAAATAACTAAAAAAGGTAAAGTTTATATTACTATGATATATAAAGAATTTTAATTAACTAAATACAAGAATATGAAAACAAAAGAAATAAAATTTCAAATTAAATCTATATTTTGAAATGTAATTTTTACATCATATAAATATTATAATATAAAAGAGGCTTTAGAGGAAGCAAACCTAAGTGGAGCAAACCTAAGTGAAGCAAACCTAAGAGGAGCAAACCTATATGAAGCAAACCTAAGAGGAGCAGACCTAAGTGGAGCAAACCTATATAGAGCAAACCTATATAAAGCAAACCTAAGTGGAGCAGACCTAAGTGAAGCAAACCTAAGAGGAGCAGACCTAAGTGGAGCAAACCTAAGTGAAGCAAACCTATATGAAGCAAAACTATATGGAGCAGACCTATATAAAACTACTTTCTATGGTAAGTGATGAACTCAAAAATTAACTAAAACACAAGTACCTGTATTTTTAGAATCTTTATGATTTATAATTGAAGAATAATTAACTAAATAAAAGAATATGAATAAAAAAGAAAGATTTATGTATTTAAGTTCTTATTATATAGAACTATTAAATGCTAAAGAAGAAATAGAAAAACAATGACTTATAAAAATTACAGTTGGCGTAGAAAATATGATTAGTTTTTCACTATGAAAAATAGAAAATGTAGATAAATTATTTAAAACAAGTTTAAGAGATACTTTAAATAAAGCTATTATGGAAGTTGAAATAGAAATAAATAAATTTATAGATAACCAATTACAATAATATATATGTTAAAACTAAAAATACTATTACATCAAGCACAGATAGAAAAAGCTATTGAAACAGCTGAATTAAGTGTGCAAGCTAGAAGTATAATTAATAATATGCAACATCTTATAGATGAATTATTAATTGAGAATAGTGAATTAGAACAAGCTTTAAATGAAGAGGGTTGAAATAGTGGAATTGGTAATTTATAATAAAAGAACTATGAATGAAATATTAGATAGTAATAATTTAAAAACTACTATTAAACAAGTATGTTCTGATTGTTGAATAAAAGCAAACGAACAAACTCAAATGGAAAAGTTTTGAGAAATAAATTTCCCTACTAGTTTTTCAATATCTACATATCATAAATGAAAAAGAATATGAGCATTTGTAAATAAAGAATATGCAATAAAATCAAAGATTGATATTCAAGACTGTGAATTATGATTACTTAATTTAATCGTAAGAGAGAAATAATTGAATTAATAGAACATTAGATTATAATAAATAAGTTCTAATGTTTGTGCATTATTTTATTTGATAATTATATCACATGGTTATTCCATCCGAATTATTGAACTTAATTGTAGCATTAGCTATAACTTCTACTTATTACCATATTAAACATTACTATCTTGTTAAAAGGATATATGCTTTACATGATTGATTAGAAGCAGAAATTGAATCGTCAATACTTCAAGAACAACACAATAAATATAATTTACAATATATCTATAATAACCCTTGAGTTATTAAAACAATAAAAAGAAAATTATTCTTTAAAAATCAATTATGAAAATAGGATTATATAATCAATTATTAGACAAGTATTCTAGTCAATGATGCATAGCATACTGACAAGCACATATATTTTTACTTGATTATTACATTCAAGTAGAAAACAACTTTTTATTAAATACATTAAAGTCATGGGAAGCATTATCAATATGGTCATCTAAAGAATGAGGTAGATTTGATAAGTTATATAATCAAACAAAAACAACTATAGAAGAAAAGCTATGATTAAACTTTAGTATAAAGGTCTGTAACGTTGATTGATTAGTAAAAGGTACTTGCTATGGGCTATGAATTATAAAGTTCAACAGAGACACAATAAATGCATTCTCTGATTGAGTTCTAACTAAGCAAGAGATAAAAGACTTTATTAAATCAACTAAATGATCATGACATCATTTAGTATGGAAGAATTGATATCTAATAGATAGCTATACATCTAAGGTAATAAAATGTTCACAAGATGCATTAAGACAATTAATTAATATGTGAGCTATCTGGAATACATTCAGAACATTTAAACCAGAAAATAATTATACATTAAAAATTACTAATTATTGTAAAGATTTATGAAAGGTTGAAAAAATGTGAAAACAATTTCTAATTAAATATATAGAAAAATGACATGAGGTTAAATCATTTTATTTTAAAAAGGCATTAGATTTATATTTCTACTGAAGAACAGATAGGTTAAAATATGATAGATAGGAAAACCTATCTTTTTTATTTGCAATTAATTTCTTTTACTTATAATGAAAATACTACTTATTAATTACTTAATATGGCATACGGATATAAACAATCAGTAGAAATGTTCTGAAAAGAAAAAGCTGACCAATTATTTAAAACAGCTTGAGTTAAGATAAAGGAAAAAGCTTCACCTAAATCTATTAGGGATCAGATAAATAAAACAAATGAGAAGTTAACTGAATATGAAATATGTAAAATATTTCATAATCGGTTAGACTGAAAATGAATTAAGCATACACATACAGCAAATGAATCTGGGCAATCATGAACTATGAATATAGTTATAATGATGAACAAAAAGAAAGCTATATGAGTTAGTTCTTGATTTCCAGATTATACAATATATCTAGAATGAAAATTATGAGTGTATACTTTATATATAGAGATGAAGAAATTCAGATGAAAGAAGTGATGATTGAATTGATCTACTATATCTGAAGAACAAGTAGCATGGGTATGATATCTTGAATGATGAGTATGAAGCTATGCTTGATTTGCACATTGATATGAAGAAGCTATTGAGTTAGTTGAAAAAACTAGATTACTTATTAATCAATAAGATCCACTACAAGATAATTTTATTTAATAAAAGGTGTGTAAAATACCGTGGTGTTATACCACACCTTTTTATAACATAACTTCTTTATATGAAGACAGTAGAACAAAGATTAGATGCAATAGAGGGGCAATGGACTAATTCAAATAATTCTTTTAAGAAATGAATTGCAATTTGGGGACATGCTATATTATGATATTTAACAGTATTAATACCTGCATTTATAGTTATTGCAGTAGTAGTCGCAATATTAGATAATTAATTTATAAAGTCCAGACTGCTAGGCTATGACTATAAACTATAAGCTAGAATATTTATTTAATAATATTATATATTATGGAAAACGCTATTGCGAAAATGGATGAATCAATGTTGGAAAGAGGTTCTCAAGTTGCTTGAAGAACACCAAGTGTCTATGATTGATTACATAAAGTATCTATATACAATCCAGATTACTCTAAGTGAGATATTATGGACATGTCTAAGGCGTGATTATTTAGGTTAAAAGAAGCTCATACTTTAGAAGATAAAATGATAGAACCATTTAAATTCTGATTACTAGCTGTTGCTAAAGTAATGAGTGGTAAAGTTACTTTACTAAATGAATTATGAGATACATTAACAAATGAGAAATGAGAACAAGTAACTCAATTCTTTTACACTAATGAATACTCACAATATAGTAGAAAGACTGATGTAATATGATTTAAAAATATGAGTAGCAAACCCCAATTCTTTACTAGAGAAGATTTATTTACAATGTTAACTTCACCTAATATCAATGGGAATATTAATCCATTCTTTACATGGAGGAAGAAAGCTGATAATACTAAATATAAATCTACTGAGATAAAAGATCAAACACTTATATTCTGACAATTTAATTGAGGCCAATATGATTGAGACTACTTTATGATGTATGTAAAAAACTCATCATTAGGAGTTACTTATAAAGCTTGAGAACAAGTTGTTCCAGAATCTGGTACATTGATGCATTCAATTAATATTGAATGAGTTAAAGCTTGGAATAATGCTACAGGTAAAACATTAAAAAGTGTATCACCAGATCAATTAGACTTAAGTTTAAATCTAGTTACTAAAAATTATAGTGGTAAAGATTTTAATATAGCTGAGTTTAAATTTGATTGATTAACATGAATGAGAAAAAATAACTTAGATGATGTTCAATACATTAAAGAAGTTAGAGATGCATACTTCATTGAAAGATTTGGATGAATGAAATCACCAATACCAGTTAGAGTAGAATGAACTAATGCTATAGTTAATTTTCAATTTGAAACTAATCAAGAAGTTAAATGAATGATAGATGAAGCTATACAAGAAACTGATGTTACTGAAGTATTTGAGAATCCTAAAACTCAAGCAGTTCGTAATGAAGTTACAATAAATCAAGTACCATTTTAACATAAGGGGATTAGTCCCCTTTTTATTTATAACATAAACAAATGATTACAAAAATAAAACAAATAATATTTACTGATAAGAAAAAGGATTGAACATTATTATCTAATGCTGCATGACCTTTTAAAATGTTACATCTAGAATTAGAGGATTGAAAATTTATTTCTAAATTCTATAAAGCTAATGAAGCTCAACCTAATATTTCTATATGAGTAGAATATAACATTGAATATAAACAAAACTGAATATACTTTAATTTGATATCATTATCTGAAATACCAGAATGATGATATAAAGAAGATGAGAGTTTTTACGATTATCCAGAACTAATAATTATTGACTAATATACTTATATGAACTTAAAGGATTTTTGCTTACAGCATAACTTTACATTGAAAGATAAAATAGATTTTGAATGGGATAGATACTGAGATGGGATACCATCAGTTACTACTATTCTTAAATTAATAGAAGATCCATGATTTGAATATGTTAAACGTGCTTATCCACAAGAAGTAGAAAAAGCTTGTGATAATGGTAAAATAGTACATAAAGATGCTGAAGATTTTTTTAAAAGAAACTGAAGTTCATATGAAGTATCACCACAAATAATGAAGTTTCATGTCTTATATGACATAACCCCTATTCACTTTGAAGAAAGGTTTATTAAAGATGGGATACAAGGTAGCATAGATATTATATGAAACGTTGGTAGACTAAATAAAGATATGAATATTGATTATAAAAATACACAGATGCATTCAGTTAAATACTTTGTTCAACTTATGTGATACAAATATTTAAATGGATTAGATTGATTACTTGTATATGCAGGTAAATGAAAACTAAAGGTGATAGAAGTACCAAATGAATACTTTCAAGTGTTCGTTGAATTAAGAGAATTATTTTTTAAACTAAAAGATTTTGACAACAATAATAGCCAAGAGAAGTAAAGATTGATTTGAAATAGTAGCAGACAATAGAGCTAGCGGATGATACAGAATGATTAATGATGAAATATGTAAATTAAATAAATGAATAGTATTTAATTGAATTGCAAATGAACCATATGTAATAGCTATTACAGGAGATTCAATACATTCAAATATAATAAAATGAGTACTTAAATCAGTAGAACTTTTATTTCAAGCTAAAGATTTAAGAATGGCATCTGACTTTAAAGATTATCATAACTTTGCATTATTTTTATTTAACAAAATAAGAGATGAATCTTGAATTAAAGAAGTAGATATAGATATGATATTTGTAACTAAAGATGTATGATTAGTAATATGAACTAAGTGATATATAGAAGATATAAAAGATTTATTATCTATATGAAGTTGACGGGAATTTGCTAGATGAATACATGTAGCTGCACCAGATAAAGACATTAGAGAATATATACCATTAGTATCTAGTTTAGATTTTAAAACAAGTAATACCTTTGATTATATAAAACTATAGAGATGGACATGACACAGGATGACTTCTTAAGAGAAGCCAAATTATGAAAGAATATATTACTTACTTGATCACCATGAACAGGTAAGACATATATTACTAAGAAATTAATAGACGAATTTGATAAACTGTGAAAGAAAGTAGTTGTAGTTGCACCTACTTGAATAGCAGCTATTAATATAGAATGAGCCACAATTCATTCTGCATTTAAAATACATCCAGGAGATTTAAAGAATATACCTAGACAAGCAATAGATTGGGAATCAATAGATACAATAGTATTTGATGAGGTATCAATGGTATGACCAGATATGTTTGATTTCTGTAAAACAATTATAGAATATTATGTAGATAACTGATTACCATTTGGATGAATACAAATAATAATAGTATGAGACTTTGATCAACTACCACCAGTTTATAAAAAAGTAGAACCAGAAGATAAAGAATACTATGATAAGTTAATAGCATTATATTGATGAGATAAGTGTACTGATTCACATTGATATAAGAACTCATGATTTATTAATATAAATCTTAATGAAGTATTTAGACAAAAAGATGAAAGACTATTATCAGTAATAACTGACATAAAGAATAATAACATTAGAGCTATACATAGATTACAAAGAACTTGATGGACATTTGAACAATGGAATAATTCAGTTCATTTAATGCCATATAATAATATGGTAGATGCATTTAATGATAAAGCATTTAATAATATATCAAGTAGAGAAGTAATCTTTCATTCTAAAGTAGTATGAAGATTCAACATTAAGAATGTATTAACGCCAAAATATCTAAAGCTTAAACAATGATGTAGAGCAATGATAACAAAGAATTTAAAGAATTGATTAATGAATTGAGACTTATGATATATATCAAGTATTAACAATTGAACTATAGAGTTTAAATCAGATAGAACTTGAGAGATAGTTTATATATGTAATGAGACATGGGAACAATATGAATACTTACATTGAGAAAAAGTTGCAGTATGAAGTTATACTCAATTACCAGTTAAGTTAGCATATGCTATTACAATACATAAGAGCCAGTGATTATCATTAGATAGTGTTATAGTTCATTACATACCTAGTATGTCTAAGGAACAATTATATGTAGCCGTATCAAGAGCTACTAATTATGAATGAATATTCTTAACTTGAAACTAATGAAACAAATATCAGATAAGAAAAGAAAACGTTTAAATGAATTCTGAACTGAGTGGGATTTATTTAAAAGAAGATTTATACAATTAGAATCTAGATGAAATTACTATTGTATGGTTACTTGAAAAAGATTAAACCCTGCTATGGTTATGCCATCTTGCTTCCCACATTTACTTAGTAAAAAGAATTATCCAGCATTCAGATATAACTTAAATAATATATGATTAGTTGCTTGACCAGAAGAACATAAAATCTTTGATAAAGCAGTTAATCTATTTAAGAAAACATTCTGAACTAAAACATTAGAGATGTTAATAGAATCTTGAGAAGAAGTAGATCTAGCATGAATGATAGATATTATATTAAATGAAAAATAGATATGATTAAAATATATTACAAATGAAAATATGTAGAACATATAGATTTAGATAATAATGAAAATAATCAAAGAGAGTTCTTTTGATATTTTATTAGAAAAAATAACATTAAGATAATAAATAAAAGATTACCAAAGTTAGATTCATATAATAAAACACTAAGAGTTAATTGATATATTATGGAATGATTTTAATAACTAATATTTTTATATGTTAAATATAATAGTATGTGATGATTGTAACACAAAGACAACATCGAAACATAATTTAAATTACTGTCCAAATTGCAGTAGTAGCAATATAATACTAGATTATGAATTGTGAGAAAAAGAAATTTGAATGCAGGAAGAGGGCTAAACAAATAGCTAGAGATCTTACTAAGAGACAGCATAAAAAATATAATGTCTATAAATGTTGTGAGTGTCATTACTTTCATTTAACAAGTAAGTGCACTATTAAGAATAAAGTATTCTTTAGAAATCTTAAACTAAGATTACAAGATACAGACTTATAATATAATTAATATATGGAACAAATAATTTACATTAAAGGAAAAGACATTAAAACAAAAAGCATAGATGACAGTATAGTTACTTGTCATTTTGAAATAAGCGTAAAGACTTATGAGAAGTTACATAAACATTATGATGATGTATTAACTCTTTTATTTACTTGAGAGTGAATAGAAGATATAGAGATTAAGGCTACATTCAATAAGGATTGAAGTAATAGTTTATCTTATCAATGAGACCATGCAATGATTAAGCTAGATATAATATTACCTAGCTTATTATTTGTTGGATATATTTTAACATCTAATATACATATTAAATTATGATAAAAAAAGTAAAGATTAGTTACCAAGATTTCTGAGTAGATCTTGAAGAAAAATTTAAAGAATGAGTTAATGTATTAGAGAAAAATAACTGATATTGAAAATCGGTTATCCTAAATACTATCTTATCTATGTATACAAGTAAGTATCCATGAATAGGTAAGAAACAATATCCTAATGGTACAGCTCAAATAATATATACTGAGGACTGAATAGATAAACAAGCAGTATTAATGAAATGAACTTGGATATGATGACCTAGTTCTAATCCATTATATAGATGGATACAAGTATGAGAATTCTTTAAAAGTACTAAGAGTACTAATGAACAAAGAGATTTACTAGTACAATTATTATGATTGAACTATGATCTATATATGTCAGATAAAATAGAATGATATCATGATTGATTATTAAAAGAATCAGAAGCTCTATTAAAGATAGCTAATTCTAATGAATGATTAATACTTCAAGACATAACAAGACTTGAATGATTATTGTTCCCTATAGAAGAGAAAAGATTCGTTGCTATAGAAACATACGAACAAACCTTAAAGACTCTACAAGACAAAAAAAACATATATAATAATGATGTTTATACTAAGAACGCAGAGAAGAATAAACTTACATTAGAGATATCTCAATTAACTAATAGTATAACTAATAAAGAAAGACAGTTAGTTGAACTTAGATTAGATTATACATCTAATGAGAAAGCTATATGTAAGACTTGTAATCAAAGTATACCAGTAGATACTAACAAGTTATTAACAATTACTGAACAATGAAAAACATTAGCATGAGAGATAGATAAATTAAAAGCTAATCTTGAATGATTAAATAATAAAATTAAAACAATAGATACAGTTGAATTAATTAGTGAAACTGATAATGTTAAACTTGCAGAAATATTTAAGATTGATTTAAATATACCACCTAAAGAAATGTATGATGCTAAAGAATTACATGAACAATCTATAAGAGATCAATGAGTTTATAAAAAGGAATTAGATATTAAGAAAGAACAATTAAGATCTTTTAATCATTTAGATTTACAAGATAAGATTGAATCTATTAAAGAAGCTAATCAAGCATTTGTTAATTTACTTGAAGAGAAAATAAAAACTACATGATTGAATGTAGAATTATTTAAAGTATCTAAGGAATGAAATATCTCTAGTACATTTAAGATAATGAATAAAGACTGAATAGAATATGCTGACTTAAGTACAGGTAATAAATTATTACTTGAAATAGAAGTAGCTATGCTATTCGTAAGAACTCTATGATTAGATTTAATACTAATAGATGAAGCTGCAGTAATAGGTAAGAATATACTTAATGATGTATTAGATAAATGTAAATGAGTACAAATGATTATGTCTAAACCAACAGCTTGGAAATTAAAATAATATTATATGGACTACAGATGAAAGTATCAAGAGTGATATATGATTAACTGACACATTATAATGAAGAGATATGATGATAATCATATATTAGTTACATGTGCTAAGTGTAAAACATTAGTCATAAAGACTAGGAAGTCTATAGATAACCATCATTGATGCAAGCATTGTAGAGAAAGGTATGCATACTACTGATATGTATATTGAATAAAGCCATGAGTGATATCATTACAATTATCTAGATGATGGACTATGAATCAGATACTCTGATTAGAACCTAGAAAAATTAAGTCAGAAGATTTCTCTGTAAGAGATTTAATTTATTTATCTAAGATAAATGAAAAGCTATACAAAGAAAATAAAGATTTAGAAAAACATACTTTACTTAAATATAAAATAAAAAAATGAATGATATAAATAAAGATATTAAATTACTATGTGTTTATATATTAGAATCAGAAGAAGAAAATTATAATGAGTCTGAAGATAAGGAGAATCATGTATTTGCTTTAGCAAAAAAGATTATGATTAACTTAATGGATACTTAACTGTATCCTTTTTTATTATTTAAAACTAAGCTTATGAATAGATTAAAAGAAATTAAAAAAGATATATATGTCTATATGGCAGAGTATGATATAGATGAATCAAGATTAATTAATGAATGATTCGATAGAGAAGAAATTAATAATTGGTTATATCTAATGTCATCATTAACTGATGAAGTTAGTACAACTATAACTATAGAATTAATAGAAAACTCTGATGATAAATGGGGACAAGTTACTACATATCTAAAATGTTCTAATGATAAATGATATACAATTATATTAGATCATAATACTGAAGACATTAGAGTAAGTTCTATAGAAGAACTAGCTCTAATAATATTACATTATGAATTAGAAGCAAGTAGTTTATTATTAACTAAAATATAATGACACCAAAATTTGAATCTAAACCTCTTTGATATTATTTAGATGAAGACTTATTAGATGAACCAGATTACTTCTTAGAAATATTAGACTAATTAGATAATCTATTTAATAATGAGAGTAATGATATTGCATATTTATCAACAGAGATAAATAATTTAATTAGCTTATTATTTAAACAACAACAAAATGAAGACAATAATAATTAATTGACCATATGAACAAGATATAGATTGTAAATATGATTTACATAATCTAATTACTGAAGCATTTAATGATTGTATTAAATATAAGAAATGAATAGAGATAGAGTTAAGTAAACTTAAATACATATCTATATCATATATTGGAAGTAAATCTAAAGTAGATTGATACTTTGAATTATGAGAATGTTATTTAAGAAATGAATATACATTAGAACAATTACTTATTCTAATAATGAATGACAAGTATATTAAAAATAATTATAAATAAATATGAGATATTGAGACATGCAAATTTGATCAATGGATCAAGCTTATATAGATAAGATATCAGATGCATATGATATAGATTATTATGATTGTGAGATAGAAGAACTATGTAATGGTGCTTCACTTACTAATAAATTAATCTATTATATATTATATGAAGCTGTAGAAAAATTATTTATATCAAATAAGAATAGGCAATTATTACAGGATAATATATATTGTAATTGTTTAGATAGTTGATTTATGATAGACTCATCTAATGTAGATGATATATTTAAATGAACTAAGAAACTTGAGAAAAATATTATAAAAGAATTTTTAGATATGTAATAAATAAATATGGAAACACTTAAACAAATTAAAGAATGATTCGCTGAAGAATTATATTCTTGAGAATCTTATAAAGATTATCCAGATGATCATATGAAACATAAAAATAATATTAATGATTATATTCTTGAATTAGAAAAATGTGATCCAGATTGAGAAGAAGAGAATCTAATATGGGAAGCATGATATGTTAGATGATATGAAGTAGCACTACAAGAAGTTATAACTCTTATAGAGAAGTCTAATAATAAATTAGTAACTAAAGATACATTAGAATATTTATTAAAGAATTAAATATGCAAATGAAAATACTACTACTGAATAATGATCCAAGTGATTCAACACATTCAGTACATATAGTGACAAACAAACAGGCTACATATATATGTCCATTACATTGTAAAGAAAATGAGAATATATATGGTAAGCTTGTTGAATTAATATCATCACATTACTTTCATCATAAAGCATGAGAGAAGTGATATGATACAGGAGACTTCGATTGATTTGATTTTACTTTACTAAGTATAAACACTTATGACTAAAGAAGAAATATTAGAGATAATGAAAACAGAAAAAGATTTATATGAATTAAATATAAATTGATTTGATTGTATTATCTTTAGATTTAAATGACATCTAAATTGATATGTATCATTACTTAAAGAATGATATGATGATTTAGATACTAATGAATTAGAAGTTCATTGATGAATAACATATGAATGAAATCTAAAAGATTTAATGATACAATGATTAACTAAAGATTATTGAGATAATAAGTTTATCTGATTTGATACAGCTCATGCATGAGATGCATTCTTATATCCATGATTCGAATATATGCTTTTAAGTTGAACATATAGAGATTATAATTATGTATACAATGAGCTAAAAGAATTAACTAATCAATTAACTAATCAATTAAATAATAAGTTAAAATTAACAGAATGACAAAGACATCTCGAATGATTTATTAAAGAGATAAAAGATTATAGTGAATTAAGTACTATGCAATTCTATATGAAGTATTGCTTCTCTTGAAATGAAGATGAAGTAATGCAAAAACAATATAAAGATTACTTGTTATTAGAACAAGCAGAAGACACTGATGTTGATGATATATTAAGCTATGAAGAATGGTTAGATGAAGTTTATTACGAAGAGAACCAAGATGATATACAACAAAGCGTAGATGAATATAAAGAACCATTAGAGGTTAAATCATATAAATCAGATAATGATTATAGTATCCATGAGATAACATTAACTTGTGGATGACCTAATATATATGTTACAATAAACACTAGATGGGATAGATATACATATGAGTTCCATTGGGGATCAGAACATATAGAAGAGAACCTATCATATCTATCAGATGAGATAGATAATTATTTTATTAATTTAATAGATAATATTTATTAACTAAATAAAATATGCAAGCAGATATAGCAACATTATCAGACTTAAAATACTGACAAGAATTTCATAGTGAAATGGATGAGATATCTAGTATAAGAGTCTTTGATGTACTAAATGTATTAATGAATTATGACAAGAGAATACAATAGAGTTCTTACAAGAGGACTCTGATTATTGTGATACAAAACTAGAAGAATATATGAAAGATAAGATAACAGTTTTATATTTATAATATATATATATGGAAAAAATAAAGACAGTATACTTAGAAAAAATATTTATTAAATGACCATTAATATCAGATAAGAACTATATGATTTCTTTTTATATAGAAGTAAATGAAGTAGAAAAAGAAATACAAATACAAATAGTTAATGATCATGATTATCAAGAATTGTATCAAAACTATGATGATATATTTAATAAATATAAATGATATAAAGAATGTAATGAATTATATAAAATAATTACAGATCATATCAATAAGATAGATGAGATACCTTGATACTCTGTATTCAGTATCCATCTATACGAACCAATTAAAACAATTTATACTTGATATTAAAAACATATGGAACAAATGAAACAATATACAATAGACTTACTAACTGAATTGGTTACAGAATATGTAAGACAAGAATGAGTATTAGATTTCTATACTTGATTTGTAAATAGTAAATGATACTATGTAGAACTAAGATCTAAAGATATTTGAGATATAGATTATTCTATACAAGAATCAATGATACCAGTTGAATTATGATACAATGAATTTGATTGATGAGATATAACATTTCAATTTGAAGAAGATGTATCTTATAGAGATGATGATGAACAAGAAGATTGCTTAGAAGATTATGAATCTCTTATTAAAGATAAGGATAAATATATTAAAGATAAAGTAGAATACATTATTTCTTTAACATGGTAATATGATAAAAAAAATAATAGACTGAATTGAATACAAGTTAGTTGTATGCAATGATGATTGTCCAGAGTCTCCTAGAGAATGGGATAATATATGAACATTAGTTACAGCACATAGAAAATTTAGTTGAGATGAGGAACTATCTCATGATTGTGAATCTATAGATGAAGCATTTGAAGAACACTTAAAAAATAAGTGATTAACAATAGATGATATCTATTATCATAGAGTATACTTAATGGATCATAGTTGATGGTCAGTAAGGACTACACCATTCTGATGTAGATGGGATAGTTGACATCTATGATACATATATGTTAGTATTAAAAAAGCTACAGATGAATTAATAATTAATGAATGAGAAACACTAGAGAGTAAAAGCTTAAGAGTTCTTAACTCTGAAATAGAAACTCTAGATAATTATCTACAATGAAATGTATATGAATTTATAATAGAGTCTAGAGAAGTAAAAGAAATAGACGGTAAAACATTTCATGATGATTGGGAACATGAAGAGTCATGTGGATGATTCTATGATATCAAAGAGATGGTAGGACATCAATCTATATTCACAGAAGAAGAGTTCCAAGAAGCTTATGATAATAATTAACCAATACAAATATGAGTACAAAATTTTGAATTAAAACAGACAGCTGAACTATTGAAGAGATAGCTTTCAGATGAAATTATAAATGAGTATATTTTACTAATCCAATAGCATCTATGTTATCAGATGACATAAATGTTATACCATTAGATAATACAGCTCAATGAATACATACTATTTGAGATATTAAAAAAGCAATTAAAGAAGAAGATAATAATTAACTTATATAAATATGAGAGATTCATTTATGTTATCTATATTACTAATAGTACTAATGATATTCATGGTATGAATTGTTATGATTAAATCTACTGATGTATATACTTGTAGAGTTATGTCAGAACATATAGGTATATCAGTTACAATAGAGGAATACAATAGTTTATGTTTCTAATTAAACAATTATGGAAAAAGTAAAATGAATTATTTATAATTATTATAGAGATTGAATCCATACTATTATAGATTATATTAAAGATAAAGCTTTAATAGATATAGATAGAGAGTTCTGAACAGATAAGGATAGAAAAGTATGTATGAATATATTCATAGTTAAAGAACTAGTTGATCTTACTAATGATATAGTAGCTAAGCAATTAGCAGAACTAAGAACTTATGTAATATCAAAAGAAGATATATTTATACATGTAATATCTAAAGATTATACAACTAATGCAGATGTATTTAATGCACATATAAAATCTGTTGTATCAGAATACAAAGATAGATATAAGTTTTCAGTTAACTTAATGTTAAGGGAAAAGAATAGTACTAATACATTAGTACCATTCGAAGAAATTATTATAACTAAATTTTAATTATGATATGAATAATAGAATATGATTCTAAGTGACTACCTATCTGTGAGATATTTGGTAAGTCATTTAAAAAAATATGAAGTCATGCATACAATAGTCATAACTTAACATCAAGGGAATACAAGATTAAGTTCTGACTTGATATTAAGAAATGAATATGTTGTAATGAAACTAAATTAGTTTTACAACAACATTTAAAAGATAACTATGACTTAGTAGTTAAAGATAACTTGTTATCTAAAGGTAATGATACTAGATTCATTAAATGAAATAAGAAAAAGAAATATGTATCTGAACAAACAAAGATAATGTTAAGAGAACATCTAAAGAATATTAATAAGCCTACAAAATAATGACTTCTTAATTGATGTAAGTTAATATGTTTATTTTATTTTAATAAAAAAAGATATATGAAATTTTATATATTAGAAATATTGAGTAATATTAATATGCATAAAGAAAAGTTATCATACTTATGATTAGCTTTCATTATATTACTAGTAGGATATTACAATACTAGTGCAGATTATATGCTAAAGATACAGAAACAGAAAACATATAATATAGATTATGCTAATGAACAAATAAAGATTAGTAATGAAACGCTATCAAATTTGAGATTAGAAGAATCTAAATTAGTTAATGCTATATCTATATACCAAGAGTGTGTAAAGCTTAACACAGTCAAAGATTTACCTGTTAGCTGTGAAGATATAACTATTGATATACAATGAGAATTAAAATGGTTAGTAAACAAAGATGGTAAGTCTCAATCATATATTACATTGATATGAGATACACCTAAAGCTAGAGCAGAGTACTTACTTAGTAAATATCCTGCAGTAGCATGACATATAAATACATTCATAGAACTATGAGTGAAGTATAAGATTGATCCATACTTAGTAATAGCTATAGCTAAAGCTGATAGCTCATTAGGTAATGAGTTACTTACTACTAATAACATAGGTAATGTAGGTAACAATGACAGATGAGACAAGGTTGAGTTCGCTACTATAGAGCATTGAATAGAAGCTATATATAAAACATTAAACAATAAATACTTAGGTAACATTTACACAGTATGATACTTATCATGTTGAGGTAAAATTAATCTATGATTAAAAGATTGTTTTCAGAATTGAGAGAAAGTCTATGCAACTAGTGATAGTTCATGGAATGTTAATGTTATAAATACATTAAGAAATTTATATAAAGATTCATCTATTGATGAAGAGTTTAACTTTAGAATTTAATAAATAACAAATGAAATACAAAGTATGAGATAAAGTTCGTATAGTAAACGAGAGAGTTAATTTTATGAATAGTAAATGAAAGGCAGATAAATATCTATGAACTATAATGACTATAAGTAGAATAACTTCATATTACAAAATGAAAGAAGATTGATGAGAATGGGAATGGAATGATTCATGTATAGAATGATTAGTAAATGAATCAACTCATTTCCCAAAAGAGACAACTGCTACAGATATATTAAATAAAGATATAGCAAATGACTTTACTGATTCATTACAATCAACTTTATATAATACAATACCTAAACCTAAAACTACTATTGGAAATATAGAACAAACAAATAATACAATAGAGACTGAAAAATATTTCAGTGATGACAAGAATACTAAATCAATAGTTAAACTAGATAAAGAACTAAAAGAATTAATAGATGTATTAAATAGATCTAGTTCAGATATCTGTTCTAAACTTAATAGGTTAAGTAACTTTAGAAGAAACTTAAATGATAAATTTGAATACAAAAATTTAGATACTATTAAAGTTATCTTAGCAGAGTCTAAAGAAATATTAGAGTTCATGAATACATATAATAAAAATAGTGTAGAAGATTTATGAAAAGATACAGAAGTAAAAGAAAAATTTGATGTAACAAAATTCTTTAATTAATTTATATAAATAATTTAAAAATATATGAGTGAAACAGAATTAGCAATCTTATGATTTGCTATGATATATGTAGTAATACATTCAATAGTAATTAACTGTAGAAACTTTGGTAGTTTAACATTATACCAAAAAGTAATAGTTATATCTTGATCAGTGATAATAGTATTATTAATGTTATTAGCAATGGATTTATAATTTAAGTAATCAATTATGAGAATAATAGAACCTTGATTTAGATTTGGTAACTTAACTGTATTAAAGGAAACAGAACCTAAGCATTTTCCTAATTCTAAATACCCAGTTAGAAGATTCTTATGTCAATGTGATTGTTGAAATATGTCAGAAGTAAGTATGTCACATTTCAAGATAACTAAATCATGTTGATGCTATAGAAGAATAGCTAAGAGAAAAGTATACGAATATAATAAAGAAACTAATAAACAAACTAACATGAATAATATACTCATGGATGCAAGTATATTAAGTTTATGAATATTAATCTGACTAGCTATAAGTAAATACTAATAAGTAATAATAGATAAAAAAGCCTACCATAAATGGTAGTCTTTTTTTTTAGTCTACAAGATAATGACTTTTAATAATAAAGACTATTAGGATAAACCTAACAGTCTTTTTATAAATACTTATGGATATCCTTATCCACTTTATATATTTAATCTTTATGATTATGGAAAATTTACATATTGTTGATGGTTCATTAGATATGATTACAGATAGAATTGATTCTATCAATGAAAGCAAAGCTTTAAATGAAAGCTTGAAAGCTTCTAATGCTTCATTAGAACCAGAACAAAAGGCTGCAATCTTACACGACTTTATCAATGCTTCTAGTAATGTTAAGGTAGTAAATAAAAAAGATGGCTCTACTTTAATACAATGAAAAGGTGTATTATGATACAATGTTATGTCAGTACAAAGTGGTAAAAATGTTTGAGTAATTAAATCGTTCGACTCAGACGCTAATGTTGTCTTCCAAGCTTACTGAAGTAAACACTCAGTGAAAATTTGAAAGTTAACTGCTGATTGAGTTAAGAGAGTTACTAAAGTTATTGCTTAATTAGTGAGTAGGTTAATCCTACTCACTTTATATTTTACAAAACTATTTTACTTATTTAATCTTTATGATTATGAATTGATTTACAATACTTAACATTAAAAAAAGCACAGTTGAAAGTGCTAGAAAAATAAACAGTCAACAAGAAGCTGAAGCTTCTAAGAGACTAAATCACACTAGACATTATAAAGTAGTAAGAAGAATAGAAGCTTAGGCTTCTACTTTTCTTTAACCATCCACCTCCCCAGCCACCTCCTTAATAAAAAAATGGTAAAGCGTTGTGCTTTATATATTAATTTAACAACTATGATACAATTAATTATGTTTATATTATCAGATAATATTAATGATGCTGATAGATTAAATGCTTGTGTGAATTTATCACACAACACTAATCAAGTAATAACAGTTAAGTGAAAAGATTATTCTGTATGAAGAATCTATCCACTAATCTGTGATACTAAAAAAGTATTTCAAGAAATACATAAAGAAGAATCTAAAAGAAGATTTCAATAGTCTTCTTTTAATAGATCCACCACCTCCCCAACCAACCACCTTAATTTTGTCTTAGGACAATAATTCCCCCAAATCTATATCATATATAGGTAATTCCCCCAAATAAAAACAAAACCTAAAATACAAGTATCTAAACATAGATGCCTAGCATAACCGTACTCAGATAGGATAAGAAGCGATTAATAACGGGACACGAATACTTGCCGTACACTATCAGTGGCAATGAACAACACAATGTTTGTTATACTTTCACAAAGTATAAAATGCTATTAAAGAAACAAAGGGGGGAAAATTTCATTAATCTTATTAAAAGATTATCTATTAAACATAGACAAGGAAGATAAGAGATTGTCTCACAGACAAACAGAAAAGAAACTCCTATAGTTTCCTTTCGCCAATATATATATAATGTCTTATATGATAAAACACTGTATTATCATATAAGACAATTACTACTATATACATTATAGATTATATAAATATATCTATAAACAATATATAAACATATAAAAAACAAAATAAAAACAAAAAAACAACAACAAACAACTACTTACAAAACAAAAACCCTAACACAAAACAAAAAACGACAATTCCAAAAACCATAAAACAAAAAACTGTACTCACTAAACGACAAAACAAAAACCCCAAATTCCGTATACACAAAACAAAAAACAACAATTCAAAAACCAAAAAACAATATATTAAAACACAAAAAACAAAACAATCAAATACAACAAAACAAACAACAAAAACACAAAAACAAAAACAATAAAACAATAAAAACAAAACACAAAAAACAAAACAATAAAAACAAACCACATATAAATAAATAAAACAAAACAAATAAATAAAACAAACCACCACCTCCCCAACCACCACCTAAATAGACGTCGAAGTTGGCGTAGATGCAGGGGTACTACATGACCCAGTAGTATAGTATAAGGTAAGTACACCACCTAAGTTTCATATTTTTTTTTAAATACACTAGATAAGAGAGGTATTTTTTTAGGGATAAATGTTATATGAAACTATATTATACAACATTTGAGTAAAAATAGGTTTTGCATTGTTAAGCCAATTGATTAACTTAGTTCACGGGCTGGAAGAAAAGTAGAATGAGATGTCAAGTAGTATAAAATAGGGGAAATAAAAAAACATCTTGGAGAGGATGTTTTAATATTATATGATATTATTCTGATATATTAAGATCAGCGTTAATATCTATGTTAAATTCTTTAGAATCTATTTTAGAGAGGATTTCAATTTTGAATTTATATTTTCAGAATTGAAGTTTAGATGGAAGAACGTTTAAGTGTAGGTTATTATTTTCTAAGGCTTTAAGTGCATCGTTCATTGAGATAAATGATTCATTAAAGTAAGAAGAAAGATATTTAATAATAGAATCTTGAATATTAACATCTATCATTCTTTTAATAGATTTATTAAAGTCTGCAGAAATATCAGCTCATTCTTGTATGAATGAATTTTGGATAAAATCAGCAGTAGCTTTTTCAGATTTAGCTACTTCTATGGCTTGTTCTTCAGCAGTAAGTTCTCTAGTAGATTGATCTAGATTAGATAATCAATTTTTATTAGAATTAGCCACTTCAACGTTAAGGGTATTATTTTCACTTTGTAAAGATTCAGTAGGTGATTCAGTGTTATCTATAGCAACACTTTCATTAGAGCTCTCTAAGACGATGTTTTTAGATTGTTCTTCTGGAGTAAGAGTTGGAATATTATTTCATGTCATATTCTGTATGTGTTAAATAAATAAGTATGTGTTAAATAAATCTTTATATGCTCAATAAAAATTAATTCTTTTTATTAAGAGATTCTTTAGTTCTAGTGGATGCTTTAAATTTAATTGATTTAGAAGCAGGTAATTGTAAAGGTTCTAGAGTTTGGGGATTTATACCAAGTCTAGCAGGTCTGTATCAAATAGTAAAAGAACCGAATCAGTAAAGATTTACTGTATTTTCTTTTATTATTTCATCTGAGATTGTATCTAGTAATCTCTCTAAAATAGTAGAGACTTGTTTCTTAGTAATTCTTTCATTACGAGGAAAACTATCGTGTACTATCTCTATTAATCTTTTTATATTCATACAATTGTTTTATGGATAAAGTATCCTTATACTAATAAATAATAAAAAGAAGTCAAATTCTTTTTACTTATAAAGAATTTGACATATATTAAATTCTGAATAGAATGCTCTTGTTGTATGAAAAACATTTTTTGATATATGTATATTCTGATATTCTACTTAAAGTAGTGAGACCCTTTGGGTAGAGTATCAGAGAATAATACCATACAGCACTAACATTAAGACGGGTCTCACAATCGTCTTAGTGTTTTTTATTTGATTAAAAATTAAATATGGAAAGAGATTTTAAATGAATATGGATACCTAAAGAAATATGGTTAAATAAAGAATTAACTATACAAGAAAAAATATTCTTTGTAGAAATAGATAGTTTAGATAATGATAAATGATGTTATGCGTCAAATAAATATTTTGCAGATTTCTTTTGAATATCTACTACAAGAGTATCTTTAGTTATTAAAAGTTTAATAACTAAATGATTTGTAAAATCTAATATAATATACAAGGAGGGTACTCAAGAAATATTAAAGAGGGTACTTAACATTTGTTATATACCCCCCTTTAACATTTGTTATATACCCCCTTTAACTTTTATTAAAGACCCTATACAACAAAAGTTAAAAGATAATAATACATTTAATAATACAGAGAATAATACAAAAACGGTTGTTGAAGATTTTTCTTCTATTACTAGTAAAGAAATAAAAACTCCTGTTAGTTCTTTAAAACATTGAACAAAAACAATAAGAGATTTATTATCTATATTAGTAGAGAAAAAAATAATGAGCGAACAAAACTTTTCAAAGTTAAATTTAAAAGAGATTGAGGAATACTTTATAGAACATGCATTAATTCATTTATCGGGATTCAAAAAAAAGTTGCCAGCAACAATGCCAGATGAACTAATGACTGATGAAGAATACTTTAAAGTATTTGATTGTTGAAGAACAATAATAGAATCTAGAATGGTATTATATTATTGAGATGATCGGAAAGAAGAATTAAAAAGAAGAAGAAAAGAGTTTGATGAACAAACAGAAGCTACATGATATGATTGATCTGATCTATTATTTTCAAAAATAGAGACAATGATAGATTGGTGTGTTAGAAGTAATAGAGAAATTAAAAATTTAAAAACAACATTCTTAACATTTATAAAGCCTAAGAAATTTAAATAATGGAAATATTCGAAACAATAAAAAAAATACCGATAGAGGGTATATTAAGTTTAACTTGAATTAAATTTACTCGTTCATGAGATGTATTATGTTTATGGGAACATTGAGAAGAAACAAATTGATGGAAAGCTTCATTAAGTGAAAATATAGTAAATGATTTCAATCCAAATAAACATAGAGCATCATGAAATCCATATGACTTCGTAAAGAAATTACATTGATTTAATGATAAGCAAACATTAGAGTGGTTTAGTAAACATTATAAGTTAGACATTAATTCAATACAAACAATGGAAGAAAGCAGAACTGAAAATTATAAAGAGATTATTAATAGGATAACAAAGAAATGGGAATCTTTACAACCTTTATCTGTAGAACATATTTCATATTTAGCATCAAGAGCAATAGACTATGATAAGATAAAAGATTTTTCTAGGAATAATAACTGATGGATATCTAGTCCTATAACAAATACTGAATGAGATTATATTACTTTACAAAGTAGAAATCCAGATCCAACTGCACAACAAAGATTTAGGATAGAAAAAAATACCCTTAGTAAATGAGTATTTATGCACTGAATAAATAAGACAGACAAAAGAATCATAGTAGTTGAATGATTATTTGACTGGTATACACTTCGTCAATACTACACAAATACAGTATGACTTAAATCATCTAATGATGGAATAGAGATAATAGAAAAAATGTTTAATGCTTGATATGAGATTTATATAATCCCAGATAATGATGAAGCATGAAAAATGGTATTAGAAAAATTCGCCAATATAGATTACAAATTATTTGATATATCTTTATTAGCAAGTAAAGAAGATTGAGTAAAAGATATAAATGACTTTGTAAAACTTAGTTGATATTGAGAATGAACAATAGAAGTAATATTTACTGATTCAGTATTCATACAATCTAAGATTAAAAAAGATTACGAGATAAGAAGTTATCAATCTTTACTAGATGAATGACTAGATGAATTATTAAATACAGATCCAACAAAAGCTATATCATGGTGATATAAAGAACTAGATAATAAACTATGATATATCCTATGATGAGAATTAGTAGTAGTATGATGATTAACATGAAGTTGAAAATCAACATTTGTAAATAACATATCTAATAACGTTTCTAGGCAATGATTTAAAGTTGGTAGGTTTACATTAGAAGACAGACAACAAAGTAAGCGTAAAGAGGAATTATACTACGCTGTATGAAAAGCAAGGAAAAGAAAATGATTAACTAATTATCCTAAATATAAATTTATGATAAACGATATAGATAATCAAGCTCAATTAAAAATAGAATTAACAGAAGCTAAATGAAATCTTTTATCAGATAATAAGAATATTTATGATGTAGTTAATAATACTACATGAGTTATGCACATTTCAAAAATGGAAGCACTAATACAAGACTTTGTTAACAAATGAGTTAACGTAATAATAATAGATCATCTACATTATTTTAAATTTGATGTAGATAAAAAAGATAGAAAGGATGAAATGCTTGAACAAATAATGCAACAAATAAATTCATTCTGTAGAGTATATAATATTTTTATTATGCTTGTAGCACACTATAAAAAGATTTGATGAGCTAGGCCAGATGATGAATCGTTTAAAGATGCAGTAGCAATAGCGCAAGTTCCAAATAAAATCATCCATGTTCATAGAGATAAAATGAAAGAAGATGCATTAACTGAACTTATAATAACTAAAAACCGTGAATGATTTACATGAGTGTTAGAATTAAATTATGATACAGATACTTGAGTGTATACAAATATTAAATCAGACATGCAAATTAAAAGAGAATGAAATAATTTGACTTATGCATAAGAAAAAATAATATAAAAGAAAGGTTTAATTTTTAAATTAAAAAAATGGATACAAGTAATGTTTTTAAAATAGCTGCTGATTATAGATTAAAGTATTTTGGTAAAAAAACTTTAGATTCTTTTTTCAATAATGATCCAGTATGAAATTTAGAAAAAATAGAATTCTATTTAAATGCTATAAGATATGTTCATACATTATGATTTACAAAAATAAATCCATTATCTCAATGGGAATCAGTAAATAAAAATGCTATTAAAATAGAAGCATTAACATTCTTGAAACATAATAAGATTGTATGAAGTAAACTTTATTGATTAGCTTCTAAATACTTATTAGAAGCTGGATGAAATAAATTATTTGATAATATAACTGAAGAAAGTATTATTAAATATTATAAAGAAGAAATAACAATTGAAGAAATATATAAAAAGAATACTACTGCATTTGATTTCAAATGACTTACTTGAGAATGATACAGTTATGAAAATATAAATACAATTCATACTGTGAAGTTAGAAACAGTAGAAGATATATTCAATTGATTAGATATGGAAAATGAATGAGATCTAGAATTAATAGAACAAATACAAGCCATAACTGAAGCAAGACTACAAAAAAGTTTAAAATGTTTCTTCATAATTTACATATATTATAAAAATAAATGATCTAATGATGAAATAAAAGCAAAAGAAAAACTTATGGAAAGATTTCCTAAATTAGAAATAACTGAGTAAGAAATGAAAAACATAATAATCCTATCAAATGATAATAGTATAGAAGAAGTATTAAGAGATTACTGATTCGATACCTATACCACCTCATTTGATAGGATTATTTTTTATTGACTACATAAAGAATTATTAGAAAAATATAGTTTATCTATGCAATTACTTTGCACTAAATGATGAGTTCATATTAATACATTATTTAGAACAATGTATTATTTGAAAATTCATGATAAACAATTATACTTAAAATTGATACCAAGAATAAGAAAATTTCTAAGTATCTACAGAATAAAAATATTAGTTTATTGAACACTGGATGAGGAAATAACAATATTAAATGAAATATGAGTAGTCTATAATGTTTATCCAAAATTCTGACAGTTCATAGTATCACTTAAAAAAACATTATGTCAGTAGAAGATATATTTAATAAAGCTAAAGATGTCGTAGGTGATGTCAAAGAATGATTCCAAGAGTTCTCACAAAATACATATAAGAGTGGGCAACAATTATACCAAGCAATTTCTAAACCAAAAGAATACATTAATTTAAATGAAGATGATTCATTAAACATTAAAGCTATTAAAGAAGAGTCTTGATTACAAAAAGCGAAATGAATAATGTGACCTTTAGTAAAAATACTTACTCCAAAAAAATTAGAATGATTTATGGATAAGGTATGAGATACTACAGGGCTTTTTAGTATCGATGATACTAAATATAAAAAATGAGTAAATAGAGATTTATTTAAACAAAATTATGATGAGAAGAAAGCTGTATATAATTCTTTACAAGAAAAATATTGAAATGTAGAGAAAGAGATTTTAAATAATCCTAAATATACTACATTAAATTCTTTTGTTAGTTCTATAGAGAAATATAAATTACAATGAATATCTGATGAAGAAGCTACATTATTAGCTCAACAAGAATATTCTGCAGCACAATTAAAAAAGATACAAAAAGAACAAGATGAATTTAATACAATAGAATGACAAACAATAGCATTAAAACAAAAAGAATTACAAGATTCATATAAAGATTTCGAAAGATATACAAAAGAAAATATTGAAGTATCTGAATGAGAAGATATTACAAATATTTGATGAAAGAAATTCGAATGATCTTTATTGGTACAACAAAAATTAATGACAACAGCAGCTGAAGAAGTTGATATGCGTTTATGAGATCAATCATTTTTAAAAGATAAACTAGCCGATAAATCTCTTTCATCTAAAAAAGATACGATGATAGAGTTATTTTCAGACTTAGAATATAAAAGATTGTCAGCATTATCTGAAGCTGAGCCTTGAGATGAGACTAGAATAAATTGAGAATATAAAACTTTAAATGAATCAATGAAGAAATTTTATATTAATCAATTTAGACAAGAGTTAATATTAAAAAAGAATAATAAAAATACTCTTGATACAGATAGTATAGAAAAACAAGCAGCAATAAATGCGTTCAATTCTTTATCTGAAGAAGACAAAGCAAATGTAAAACATAAAAAGATTTTTGATAACATGCAACAAATGTCTATAAATAGTAGACAAATGAAAAATGCAATAAGTGATTGAAGAAATTTAAATTGAGTTTATAATTTCATAGAAAGTACAATGAATGCAACTGGTTTAGCATTAAACCTTTGAACACAATCAGCAAGAGATGATGTGGTTGCACTAAGAGTATGAAATTCTATTATAAATGCAGACAATATAACTGGTTCTACTTTCTTACATGCTATGTATTATAATCCTTGAGATGTATTAAATACAATGTTATCTCTATGAGTATGACCTTGAATATCAAAAGCTTGATGAGTAGCAAAAAAAACTGCAATGAAATTAGGTGCTGAATTTATTAAAGAAGTATGAGCATTAAATAAAGCATCATCAGCAATAAAATGAAGTATTGCAGGACAATCAACTTTATTTACATTAAATCAATGAGTAAGAGCTTGAAAGTTTGCAGGTGAATCAATAGTAACTGGTATAGCACCAAATGCAGCAATCGATATGGCGATGTGAGAAATAAGTACAAAAGCTCAAGAAGAATTTAATATGTTCACAGATTTATTTTTTGATGCTAACATTGTATGAATATGAAAAGCAGGTTCATATACTAAACATGATATACTAAATGATTTTATCTGGTGAGATTCTAAAAAAATAAGAGATAACGCAGTATCAGAATTTACAAGAGTATTAAATGAACAATGAATAACTAGAAATTGAAAATCATTTGATACAAAAACAACTAAAGAATTATTAAGAGATGAAGTTATACCATTATATAATACAACTTTAAAACCAGAAGTAGCTGATGGTCTTTTTAATAAATGAGAGATCTATGATTTCGTAAAAACGAATCTAGAAAAAATGAAGAAAGATGATCTTAAAACATTATTTACTGCAGACTGACATATAGTAAAAACTAGTAATCCATTTACTTTAGTTCAAAAAGAAATAAATGATTTATTTAACGCAGGTGAAAAATGATTATTTTGAGACTTAGATAAAAAAACAAAAGATTTATATCTATCATCATTTGAAAAGAAAATAGATAACTTAAATAAATGGGTAACTTGAGATTCTTTATTAGAATGATCTAAATTAAAAAACGTTCCAGTTGATATTATAAATAAATTTAAACAAGATTTATTAAATATCAAAACGGCTAATCCAAAAATATACGATGACTTATATGATTCTATATCTGAACAAATATCTTTATTAAATGAATGATATGGTTCATTAAAATATAGATGAACTGTATCTGTAACTAATGCATTATCATGAGTAGAATTAAAGTTCTCACTAAATGATCTTGATAAAATAGCTCAAGCTAAATGAAAAACTACAGCAGATTTATATAAAGAATGACTTATTGATTTAACTAAAAAAGAAGTAGACTGATTAAAGATAAGAAAAGACGCTTGAACATATTTAATAAAAGAATCTGGATTAAGTAATGTTGTTAAAAAAAGTAAACAAGTATATAGAGATGCTGAAGAATATTTATCTAATACATTAAAATTACCAATTGATAATGTATCATATAACGCACAAAGATTATCTACTGAATTCAAACAATTAGTAACTTGATTATCTCAAAGTTCTGATGGTAAATGAATAGTAAGTACTCCATCTAAAAATTACATTGAATGAGAACTGGATTTCTTAATGCAAGAACTACAAAAGATTTTTGGAGACAATGTATCTAAAATGAATTTATGAAATAAGAATTTAACAATAGATGCTATTAAACAAGCAGTAAAAGATGAAGATTCATTATTTGTTTTCGCATATGGGTCTCTTCCAGAAGTATATAAAAAATGAGATCCATTATCAAAAGTAGAGGATGTCCCATTAGATTTATCTGAATGAAGAAACATAGTTAAATATTTATTACCATGAAAAAAATTATTAGATTCATCTATAGGATATATGTTTGAATCTATTTGAAAAGAAAGCTTCGGGCATTATACAAATAAAACAATAACAGTACTTAGAGATATATTAAAAAATTCTAAAGTAATAGATTGAAAAATAGATTATACTGATTGAGTAATGAAATTAGATGCGATAGAATCAGCATGAAAATATCAAAATGTAATAAGATTAGATTGAAACATTGATGTTTGAGTAGTAAAACAAATAGTAAGAGAGTCTTTATTTTTAAAGGATAATCTATGAGAATGAGTAGAAAAAGTTGCATCTATAGAAAAATTAGTACTAGACATAGTTAAGCTTTTCTGATATGAGTCAAATCCTTTTATTGGTACAGTTATTAAAAATGCTACACATAGAATATCAAAAAACTTTAATGCTGTAGAAAAATTAATACTGAAAGGTAATAAAGATATGAAAATGGAATATCTAAAAAAGATATTACTAGATGAAAATGCTTTCCAAGAATTAGCAAAGAAGAAAGATTTATTAAAACAATCTGAAATAGATCATACTGATAAATTGATAACTGCTGATTTTGAAAGAATAATGCTTAGGAATAAAGTTAATAGAGAAACATTAATAGAAACAATTAATAATCTTAAACAATCTGAAAGAAATTATAAATCCACAAAAGAGTTGACAGATAAAATTAAACAAGATAGAGTTATTAAAGAAGCTCAATTAGTTAAAGTAGAAAAAAATCTATTAATGACTGAAGAAGAATTTAGAAAAAAAACAGACAGTTATTTTTATGGTCAAGATATATATGACAAAATAAATACAATTGTAGATAATGCGATTATGAATGAGAAACAATCTAAATTATCAGATATAATTTCATATCAAGATCAATTAGATAGAATGCATGAAAATATAGCATTAAAAAATTCTTTATCACAAGATGAATTTGAACAATCAGTAGCTAGAATAAAAATAATAGTTGAAGTTAAAGACTTCCAAACTAAATATGATTTATTAAAAGAACTTGAGAATGATATAACTGTTTCTGAAAAAATTAGAAATCATATCAAAACAAGTATTTCATTAAACAATAGTAAATTTAAAGATACGATATGGGTTGATGAAGAAAAAATAATATCAGACATAGTAGCTAAAATGAATCTATGAACTTGAATTTATGAAAAAGAATATACATTAAAAAATAATCCGATAAGAGTATTAATAAATGAAATGACATCTAAGAAATGAATATATGATACATCTGATAATATTATATTAGATTGATTAAATAAACATTTTGAATGAACAAGTAAAGATGTTAATCATTTATTCGAAACTAATGGGAAGTTTAAAGAATTTATAAACTCATTATATTATTCGTGAAATAATCCAGATGAAATAATATGAGCTAAAAAGAGATGAGAGTTTTGAAAAATTATATGAAAGTTTTTAAATGATACATTAAAAGACATAGAAATTAAAGCAATAGACTGATTAAAGATAGTTAATGTAAAAGATGAGTTAATAGAATTAGCTATAAAAGATTTTAATATATATGAAAGTTTCAAAAGAATTGCATTAAAAGAAAATAATATAAAGATTAAAAACATAATTAAATCAGAAAAACAATATTCATTTAAGGATAAAAAAACTGACAAATGGGTAACTTATAAGAAAAATATATCTACATCAACAGATTGAATATATGAAGATCGTGTTATTAGGATAGAGGATATGAAAAAAATAATGTGAGATAAAATATGATTTATTAAGATATCATGAATTGATGTAATATCAACAATCAATGTATCAACTACAGATAAGTCTCCATTATTACTTAGTAAATTAATAGATGATGTATTTGAAAAAAATAAAGTATACACTTCATCTTGAGAAGAACTAATTGCACTAAATGATGTTCAAAAAGCAGATATAATATTTCATGCTATTGAATGAGAGAATGCTTCATACAAAATTTGAAACATAGATGTAGAATGAAAAATATTTGAAACATTAGAATTCAAAAAAATACTAGCACCATATAGAGATAAAATAAGAAAAGAACTTTGATTAGAAAAATGAGAAGCAATAATGTGAACATTCTGAGATAAGGATGCATACTTACAAAAATATAATTTTTGAGATAGTAAAAAATCTTATTTAGCGAAACAAGATGAATATCAAAAAATATATTGAGATTGATTATGATATGAATGATTGACTGCAGATGTTATAGCAAAAAGAGAAACATTTAATATGTCTAATTACAATACGTTTGATAATGTAAATATTCCTATCAAAACTTATATCTTACAAGAAGTAAATAATTTTACACAAAAACTTAAAACCTTAATTAAAGAAAGTAATAACTTAGAAGAAATTAAAGATGCAATAAGCTGAGAGGTTTCTAAAGAAATATATGAAGACATAATGTCTGGTTTACCAAAAAATATATCTGAAGTTAAATCATATCTAGATAATATATTCTTAAAAGATTTCAATGATGGTACATCATGGGCGTCAAAAGACTTATGGAGATTACGTAATGAGATTAAATGATTAGATAAAAAAGATACTACAGCGTTTAAAGATCATTTCTATTGATTAAAAGATTGAAAAATTTATTGAGGTAAAACTTTATTTAATAAATCAAAAAGCTCATTTATTATAGATTGAGTTGAGGAAAACTATGCAGTAGCTATTTGAGAATGATCTTTGAAGCTTGATTCACAAATGACAAAATATAGCTCACCTAAAACAATTATTATTAATTGAAGAGAATATAAAGCTATATGAGAAGTTAAATGAACTACTACACAAGACTTTAAAAATGCCTCATCTGATGCACATGAAATAAAAGAAGAACAATCAGTAGCATTACAAATAATTAATTGATTACCATTAGAACATCAAGAAGCTATAGCAAATATAATGAAGTCACAAATAGATGAATTATATTTTAAAACTATAGTAGAGCCAATTTGAACTACAGACAGGTTTAATTCCCTTTACAAGAATAAAACTACTCAAGAGATACAAGATATCATTTCAAATTATAAAGCTGCCCAAAGTGATGTAGGAGCATATTCTGATACATTATTATGAGCATACTCTAATGATTTCTTATGAAGTATAGAAACACTAATTAATAAATGACCAACAAAGTGAGAAACTGTATTTATGCAAGAAGTTGATCCTTTATTAAAAAATAGCGAGATAATACTTTCTCAAGATAATAAAATCATAAAAGATATAGAAGATGATTTACGTTTACAATTATCTAAATTAGATAAAGATAGTGATGAATATCTAAGAATAAGAGAAAAAATAAAACATAAAGATTTTGAAATAGTAGGTTATAGATATCCAGTAGCATCAAAATATAATCTTTGAGTATACAAAATAAAGTTAGCAGAAAAATTACCAGTTGATTCTGAGTTATATAAAAAATATTCAAGCATAGATAAACATAGTGTTATCATGAGTCCATATGCAGTATTCATTAAAAAAGAATGAGACTTTGACTGAGATCATTTATTTATGGTATCAGCACATTCTAAAAAATGAAACGTATTAGCTAAGGCAGCTCTATGAGAACCAGTATGATTAACTAATCTAGAATTATTAGATAAGCTTAATAATATTAGAAATAAACATATCACAACAAAACAAGTAAACAAAACTAAACCAGAGTATAATTTATATAGAGCAAGAATGGTTTCATTAGAAGCTAAGAAAAGTGTATGATTAATATCTGCATGAATTAGAACTATGAGATTATTAAAAAATATAGATAAAAATATTGAATCAACAATATATTATGGGAAAAAAGAGATATCTACATTAGATTTAAGAAGATATAAATTTAAAGAATGAGATGATTTATTTGACCAAGAAGCAGCTTCAATATTACAAATAGCATTAGACTTTGCTAAGTCTTGAAAGAGCGAGTTCCCTAGCAACTGGGTAAGAGATTTATATAACTTAGTAATAGATGATCCATCTGGAGCTTGATTTAAAAAATTCCATGATGAAATATTTGTACCATTATCTACATCATATAAAGCAAATGATGTAATAGATAAATGAGATATATCTAAATTAGCATTTCTAGATAAATTTACTTTAAATAAATATAGTTCATGAAAATTATGAATTAAATGAGATCTGTATGAATATTTTATTAAGAAATATATACCAGATATTCAAAAGATAAACATAACAAATGATCTATGATTTATACTTGATAACATATCTATTAAAAAAGTAGCAAAAGAAGAAGATAAAGTCTTCTTAAATAAGATAGTAAGTAAAGCTAAAGAGCTATTAAATTGAAAAAGATACTTAGAAAAAGAATCTAAACTAGATTTAAAGAATTTTTTCAAAGAAGAATCTAAATGATATAAGAACGATACATTAAATAAATTAGTAACAGAGTATAATACTCTAAAAGAATCTTGAATAAAATGACATGAAGCTATATCAATAGTTGATAAAGCATTATTAGAAGATTACGCTACTAGAAATATGTTTGCATTATATGCATTGTCTGATTGAAATTCACAAATAGTTGATTTATTATTAGCAAAAGAAAAGATAGAATTTATTAAATATTCTGATGCTGCTAATAGAGAAAATCTAAAAACATTTATGAATAAATATTCAAAAGATATACAAGAACAAAGAAGTATTTCTGATATTTGAATTATCAATAAAGAGATAGAAGAGTTACATCTAATTTTAAATGATTCTGAATGAAGACTTGATTCTGAAATTGATGATATAGTAAATCAAATTGAAATTAGAAAAGAAGAAATAGAAAAAATAGAATTGAAACAAAGTGAAACAGTAGAAGACTTTACTACAAAAATGATAGACTCTGATACAATAAGAGATTTCACTGAAGTTCAATGAGAGTTTATACCTAGAATAGATTTTAGTCCAGAGATAACAAGAGATGCATTAGAAGAGACATTAAATCAACATAGTAAATTAGCTACACTTAGAAAATGATTTTGAAAATTAGTACTAGCAGACATACTAAATAAATATAATCCATTACTTATGGAAAGAATTAATATGGTATCTAAATTAACTAATGAATTTGCTTCAAAAAGTTTATGAAAGGATTTAAAAGATAATTTCGTTGCTATTAGTAAACTACTAAAAAAAGAATTTAACTTAAGAAAAGATCAAGCTGAACCATTTATGAAAAGTATTGATAAAGTATTTACATCATCAATAAAACAAACTCCAGACTGATATATTCTTACAGTAAATACTGATAAAATATTAGATGAAATTAGTTGAATGAATGTAGATTCAGTAAGTTGATTACCATTATTTGATTGAAAATCTAATAAACTATTCACTGATGCTATACAAAAATATAGAGAACAAATTATAGAACCATCATTAGTAATTATAAATAAATTAGAATCAACAACTAAATGAAGTTTAAATGAAATTACTATTGCAAAAGAATATATAGATACTAAATCAGATACATTATTTAAAGATTTAATTGAATCAGTAAAATCAGATTATACATTTGCATTAAGAACTAATTGATTATTAAATAGAACTAATCTATTAGATAAATTAAAAACTACTTGAATATCAAATAGGGATGCATCTATACTTACAAATACTCTATACCCAGTTAGATGAGGTAAAACAGAATGAATTTTTAATGCTTTCAATGCTCTACATTATCTATTTTGATATTGATTAGTATCAACATTAACTCATCAAAAATGACAAATAATGTGATTCGTACAATTATTACCAAACTACGTACAAATCATGGCTAGAATAGCAATGCATAAAAATCAATTATCTGAAGCTGAAGCAATGTTAAAAAAATATTGATTATTAGAATCAGAAGATTTAATTAGATTATCAGTTTGATATGATAGTGAGATATCACAAACTTGATTAATGAATACTCTATCAAGATTAATAACTATACCATTTGATAAAATGTCAGAGTTCACTTGAAAAGATTACAATAGATTTTGAAAATATGTAGAAAGTTTTTTCATGAGTCCATTAACATTTTGGGATGCACCATTAGAATGAATACGTAAAAGAGCAGCATTAATAGAATTCACAAATACTATATGAATAGAAGTAAAAGATTTACCAAAGTTTATAGAGGATAGAATTGCAATGGGGTGGCATATGCAAGATATTAAGAATTTCATAAGTACTCAAACTAGAACATTCTATGCTAAGACTTGAGGATGAGTTGTATCATCATCTCAATTACACAGAAAAACATTATTGAATACTATGGATATATATTGAGATGAATGAAAATATGTTATGCCAAGAATATTTATGTCAGCAGTATGATATCTAAATGGATGGTGATTTCATAATACAGCTCAATATGTGGACAATCAATTATCATTCTTAAGAGCATGAAAATATTTAAGAGATTGAGATTTTAAATGATTTAAATCAGAAATGTCTAACTGGTTATCTTACAATAGTTCACTTCTTTACATGTCAAATAATGCATTATGACTATATATGAAGACTGAAAAATATGAAAGAGATCCAAATGATCTATGAGCATCAGAGGATTTCATGAAAGCATTTAATAACGTACTTGTATCTAGAGAAATTTTATTATGACAAATAATGGAAAGTTCTGAGATAGCAAATAGATTTTGAGATACATCTAAAGCAATACAATACACTTCATATGAATTATTAAAAAGATATACAAGAACTTTAGCTGTAGTTCCAAAAATGTTAGCTTGAGCTATTGATGCATACAAACATGCAGATGAATCAGAAAACATAGTTGAAACAACAATGTTGGCAGCTAAATCAATTGCAGACTCTATCAATAGTATGAATGATTCTTATATGAGATATATATGATTTGAAGCAATGAATGATTCATATTGAACAATTACAGATAAAACAAATATATGATTAATGTGATTATGAGGTAATACTAGTGAAGATGATATATTTGAAGAAAAAATGAAATGAATGCAATTCGCAAATTTTCAAAATACTTGATTCATGATGTCAGTTTCAAATATGATTGTTGATCGGTTTAAATTAGAAACATGAGAATTCTCTGTAACATCAAGAGCAGTTCAAAAGATAATAGAAGAAGCGTATAAAAGAGATTGATTAAAACAACTTATGACAAATAAGTGAATAACAAACATTGATTGAAATCAATATAATCTTTGAAAGTTACTTTGAAAAAATCCAGATGATCTAACTGATGACCAACAAAAAGCTATTGCAACATTATACAATGATGTAGCATATGATTACACAAGAGAACTAGACATTAAAGGTAGATGATTATATAAGTATTGAGATTTAGATAGTGATGAAACTACAGTACAAAGACTAACAATGTTAGATGATGTAGTAGTTACTGAGTTAAAAAGAAAAATGGAATTAGAGTGATTAGATTTCGATAAAGTAATTAACGCACCATCAGAATATCCAAAATGATTTCTAAAACTTCAAGCACTAGCTGAGTTCGGTTGAAATATTTGAGCAGGACAAATTAATGCATATGCTATTTATTCGAAACAATCTAAATTGTTTAAAGCTTTAACAAAAGAATTATGACAATATGATGAACAAGGTAAACCATGGTTAACTACATATCAACAAAATGTAATTAAGAGACAAGCTTTAATGGAACATGCTGACTTCCTTAATATGGATGCAACATCAGTTCATAAAGTTATAGAATTAGAAATGAAATATAATCAAAAAGATTTAAGTTCTCAATTAGAAAATACATATAGAGATAGTAAAATAATTAAAGAAGCAAATAGAATGTTAGCAAATGAATATTTAGCTACAAGAAATCTACAAAGATGAGATACTTCAGTATGAGTATTAACAACTAGGTTCTCTACTTTAAATGCATGATTTAATTGAAACGATGAAACAGTATGACAATTAATAATTAAAACATTAATTGATATTGAAAATAGTTCACAAGATCCAAAAACAAAGTTAGCTAAAAAGGCAGCAGCAATGTTGTGAATGGATAAAGCGAGTTATGGATTATTAAAAGATGATAAAAGATTTGAAGGATTAAGTTATAATACTAAGAAAATTATTGCAAACTGGATATATGATACTTCAGTTAAATCAGTTGAATATGATGCTACTAGTATTTTAAAAGACATAGTTAACTCTCAACAAACAAAATGATGATATAGTAAAAAGTATTATCCTAATAGAATATTTTCAAATTGAAAATCTGCATGATTTAATGATGCTAGACCAAACTTCTCAAAACAATTTCAACCATTAAAAGATTTCATACCAAATAAAATTTGATATATATCTAATACTCCTTGAAATTATGTATGAGAATCAATGAGAGGATATCCTCAATGATGAGCTATTAATTATTTCAAAACACCTATAATGCAAGAATATCAAAAAGCTAAAATAGAAATGATGATGCCAGAATTATTTTGAACTAATATAATAAAGGCTTGATGAAATAAAAGAGAACTTGCAAAACAAAGGAAAAGAACTATTATACTTAAGCCAAAAAGGAAAGTAAAAAATCTAAAAAGGAAGTTAGCACCTAATAGAATTCCAAAAGCAAGTAAATGATTATTGTCAGATAAACCATTTAATTATGAATAAGCAAATAATAATACAAAATAAAAAGGATTTAACTAATAATGAACCACCTCTAAACGAAGTGGTTCCTTTAGATCCAAAAAACTTTAATGAGCTAAAGCAAGAGCTAGCTCAAGCATTATCAAATAAATGAATGAATATGTCATTCATAGCTGATAAATTAAATTATGTATTAGAAAAAGCATATATATTAAATAATAAATGATATGAGTCACCAGACTTTAAAACTATATTAGAAGCAGCAAAAGTGTTATTAAAAATATATTGATTCGACTTATCAGATAAAAAGACTCAAGTAGCTATATTTAATAATATTCCAGCTAAATGAGATAAGCTTAATTTTTAATTAACAATAAATGCTGATTTGAAAACTAGATAAATATTTTTATCACAATACTGTAAATAAATATTTTTATGAAGATTATTGTAAAATAATGTCTTCATTTATTGTTGATGATACTGTATTAGTAAATAAAAATAAATTCATAGTTAACTCATCAGTTGATCAAGATTTTAAATATGTTATAGATAGTGATATTGCAAATCATAATTCATTTGCACCTTTTCAAAAGATGACATTTGAAGTATCATGAATACTTCAAGAATTACTTTGAAAAAGAACAGTATGAATTAGTTTGCCAATCTTAGAAGAATGAGCAGATGAAACAACTACACTCGCACACTACTTTAAAGAAGCAGTTAAGAAGTGATTTATTTCTGATTTGCAATATACTCTGTTTAAAACAATTCTCTTTACTTGAAGATTTTTAAGAAAATGAAGAGAGTATTGATTTAAATTTACAAAAGGTTCAACAAGAACAAATTACTATAGAACCACTAGAGCGTTTGTTACAACATATACTTTAGAAGATGTTCTCGAAGCAGAGATAAAACAATGATTTATTAATAAAGAAATAGGCGATATTAATAGAGATTATGCATACACACATTTATTAAGACAACATGCAATGTTTAAAACATTTACTTGGTTTAAGTCTGTGTTAATCAATTGGAACAAAATAAACGTAGTTATAGCGTCTAGGGCGAACGGTAAAACATTTGATGCCGCTTACATATCAATAAGAGCTTTACTTAATCCTAAGAAGTGATTTTGAGGTACTAGACCTAGAGATATAAAATACTTTGTTCCTAACAAAGATCAAATAGGTACTACATATTTTAGATATTGTAAAACATTAATATGAGATTTATGATATGATATACCTTGAAGAAAGCGTGTATTTAAAATTAATGAATCATCATTAACAATAGAGTGCTTATTAACTTGAAATATATTACAAGTAGTATCACTACATGCGATATTACAAGAGACAACTAAAAAACTATGAGAATCTCTATGAGAATGAATAGCTTGTGATGATGCAATCATTGATGAAGCTACTCGTATAACAAATAGATTCTGGACATCATTCTATCAAAGAGCAATCTTTGAAACTGAATCATTCTTTATTATATCAACGGCTAATGAAGAAACACCTATAGACCATTGGGCGTATCAATTATTAATACAATGAGAACTATGAGATCCATTAATCGCATCATATCGTGTAACTATTGATGATAATGAATTACTTTGAACTTGATTACCAGAACAAGAAAGAGTAGTGATGAGAGAAACAATTAAAGCTCAAATGAGAGATAAATCTACTGAAGAATTATATGCAAAATGATATTGTATTATATTTGATAAGAAGAAAGTATTTCAAGTTTCATGAAATATTATTAATTTATCTGAATGACCTAAGAATGATTATAGAATAATCTCACTTGATCCAGCAAAACTTGATGATAATGCTTGAATAACTGTATTCAATCTTAATACACAATTAGTAGAGAGAAGTATTAAATTAGAGAATGCAGACTATATATATCAATTAGATTATATAAAGAATCTAAAAACTGAATTTCCTAAGTCTACTACTGTATGCGATAGATCATGAGTATGAGAACTATTGTCTGAATTAGATAAGAACTGAGTAATAGATATTCGGATGAAGACAAGTTGACAAGGTTCATTAACTCATAACAAAAAATGATATTGGGTAATGTCTAAAACATTATTAATATGATTCTTAGAAAATGCATTAAAGTGAAGACAAATAAAAATTAAGGAAGACTTGTATCATTTACTAGAACAGTTAAATAATTTTGAAAAATTATCTAGTTGAAAATCTGGTATTATACTTTACAAGTGAAAATGAAAAACAAAAGATGATCTAGTTCTATCTTTAGCTTATGCAATTGCATATATAGTATGAGTACTATGATTAACAACTAAAGAAGAAATGAAGACTTACTGACAAGAATTTGATAATGCAGAAGTTTATTCATATAATATTGAAGAGACAGTATCTTATAATCCTTATTATTAATTATGGAAAAGCAAACATTAGAACAAAAAAGACTCGATAGAGAAACATTAATTAAGAATACTATTATATCTTTTGAAAATTATGTGTTCCCAAAATACATAGATAATTATAAAACATATCTTTGATTTGTATTAGAAAGAATAAATGAAATAGAATCATGGCAATCAAATGTAGACTACCCATTGGTGGCATCTATAATTGATACTATGTTCGCAAGTATATATGATTTCTGATTTAAATTTAATATAGATGATAAATGATTAAGAGACGCATGTAGTAAGGCATTTGACTTTAGACAATCTTGAAAAAGAACTATATCATCTATAGCAAAGGAAGCATTAATATGTGGTAAAGCTTATTCTAGAGATTTCTTATTAAAAGAAAATAATGTTGAAAAATTTGATTCATTATGAATAGATATAAAGACTGAGATTAAAACTCCTACTATGGAATATATTTCAGTATTCGATGTATTCTATGATAGATCAACTGGATTATATAAAAGTCCATTTAAAGTTATTAGAACCTATATCACTGGTGAAGAAATAAGAACAAAAGCAAGAATGTTACGGTCTAAAAGATTAGTAAAAGAAGCAATGACTGATGAAGAAAAAGATGCACACTATAAAAAAATAGATGCACTTATAAATAAAGTACTTCAAACAGCTAAGGATGGAGATCAAAAACCATTCAGTTTCTATAACTGCAATACAGTTAAAGATTTAAGTAATGTATCTCCATTACTAATAAATAAGATGAGAACAGAATCTACTATAAGTAAATGATATGTTAACTTACCAATGAGACAAGTAGATAGTGAAAGAGATATGAATAACTATTTTTTAAATAAAGATTCTACATCATATGAATTTGTAACATACAATACTTCTTCAGAAGTAGCATACTATGTTAATGGTATAATTCTATACGAATGAGAAAAGACTCATAACGTATGAGAGATAAGAGAAGTTGTAAATTCTGAAATACCATGAACTTGAAATGCACAATGAGAACCAGATAAAATCTGAGGGATACAACATGTATTAAATTGAATGTGGAATGCATTTTTAGATAATACTAAAATGTCTTTATCAGATATGTATGAAGTAGTTGGTAATAGTCCATTCGTAAGAAATGGTAAAATAGAATTTAAAAAATTCTGAGCATTAAAAGTTAATGCACCTAATTCAATTCGTAGATTAGAACTTTGAACAAAAGACTTTGCTCCATTAAACTATATGCAAGTAATGACTGAGTTTGGTCAACAAAGATCATGAGTTAATCAATATTTACTTGGATGACAATGAAGAGCAGAAAGAGTATCTGGTTGAGTAGACTTAATACTAAACCAATATAAATCTAAACTAACACCTATCACTGATTCAATTAATATGATGATGTGAAATATGGCAAGAAGTTGGGTGTTAATGTTCTTAAAGTATTTCTCTAGAGCAGAATTATTAAAGAAAAAAATTTCTATAGTAGATATAATGGATGAGGGATGAAAAAATATAATTTCATTTTCAGTAAATGGTAAAGATGTAAGAGATATAATCGATGAAGATAATATTACATTTACATTCGATGCTCTATACAAAGTAGAACAAGAAAATAGAAGAGCAGCATTAAAAGAAAATCTACAATACTTATTACAATATACTCAAGATAAAGTTAACTTGCCAGAATTAATGAAAGCTACTTTATGAATGGATTTTGAAATAGATAATATTTTTAAAGATCAATCATATAAAGAATCATATGTTAGTCAAAAACTTCTTGATGAAGAAGTAGCAGCAAAGAAAGCAAAATCAGAAGCTTATAATAATAACCAATCATATAACTGAGGACAATGAGGATATAAGAGTTATTGAAATAAACAAGAGTTCGTACCAGATGAAGCATCTGACTACAAAAAACAAAGCCAATACTGAGAAGAAGAACAAGCACAAACAGTAGATGAAACTCAATTAACAGAAGAGGATTTATCAGCATTAGATAATATAATTTAATCTAACTAAATATGTTTTTAGATACAATAAAGAAAGTTTTTTTTGACAAAGAAAAACAAGTTAAATATAATGATACAGAGGGGTATACATTAGTTAGAAAAATGTTCCCTTGAATTTATAGAATAGATGATAAAAAACTTCTATCTAAATTACTAGCAAATACAGAGAAAGATATCATAAAGTTATTATCAACTTTTTATCGGTCAGAAGTAAACCAGCTAATAGAACAAAAAAAATACTGAGATATAATTAAGTATGAATGAATACAAATATTAATCTCTGAACTAACTTATTTAAATACTAATCCTAACGAATATGTTGAAAGAAGAGTTGAATGATGAGAATAAACTAGATCCAACTATAGATTCTTCTGAAGAAAATAAAGAAGAACATATGGAAATGATGGGTGAAGAACAAAAATCATCTGAAGATGAATCTAAAACAGATTTAGAGGATGAAGTAGATGAACTTGATCAAATTCTAGCTTCACTAGAAGATAATGCTGATGATATACAAACAGCAGTTGATGAAGTTAAATCATCTTGAGGTTGAGAAGTAGAAGTTGAAAAACTTTTATCTGAAAACAAAAAGAAAGATGAACTTGTAAAAGAGTTATCTGAATCAGTTGCAGCATTACAAACTAAAATCAAATCTCTAAATTTAGATAAATCTGATTTAGTTTATAAAAATGCAGAGCTTGAAGCATTTGGATGAGTGCAAGATCCACAACTCATGATTGTGGTGAGAAACTATGAAAAAGCTAAAGCTTGAGATAAAGCATCTCAATGAAAAATTAAATCAATTCTATCTGACATATGGTCTGGTATATATTGATCTGATATCGAAAAAGATAAAATAGATTCTGATGTTGATGCTATTACAGATATAGATTCTTATATCTCTAAAAGAAATCCTAACATAGAGGGTAAGAAAAAAGAATGAAGCACTCCAGTATTTTAATTAAATAATAAAAAAGGCTTATGTGAAATGCAGTAAACACAACTCCTATTAGCGTACAATCATATTTAGATGAAAACGTATTAGGTAAAAATTTAAGAGTAATATCTTCAATTGTTAGAAAATTCCCAATGTTGGCATATTTTGGTTTTAGTATACCTAACCATTATAAAGATTCTATCTTAAGTGATTCACTTACTTATGAAGAAGCTCAATCAATTAACTTTAAAGATATCGGTGGATGAATTAAACCTATGATGTCTAAAGATGGTAAATCAGTAGAATGGTACGAAGTTGGTGCATTCGGTTACTCTCAAGCAGTTGATACTACTGTTTCAGTAGCAGCTACTTCAGTTGTAATGGAAAGTGTTAAAGGGTTCGAAGTTGGTGATGTTGTATTATTTATACCTGCTGTAGGATCAGTTAACTGAGTTAGAGCAACTAGAGAAATTACAGCAATCAATACTTTAACTTTAACTTTAGATTCAGCTATTACAGTTGATGCAGGTGATACAGTTAAATATTTATATTCAACTCATACGGCTGGAGCTAAAATAACTAGAGGTACTTCAGAAGATGATGGACTAAGAGTTACTACTTACTTCCAAAAATATGGTTGAAATTTTGAATATACTCAAGATGAATTAAATACAACTTATTTATTCGCTGATACTTCAAGAAGAGTAAAAAATAAATTATCAGAAACTATTAACTTAGCTATTAATAACTTTGCATATACATTCTACTATGGTAGAAACGTATCTGGTGCTAAAGCAGAAACTCAAGGGTTAGAAACTTTATTAGCAGAAAAAGTTGCAAATGGTGAAACTACTGTAGTTAGAGATTGGTCAACAGGTTTAGCTAATGATGCAGCTAAAGTTGCAGCAGTTATGGATTTCATTACTTCAGCTAATACAGCTCCAGTATATCAAGGTAGTGAACAACCTACATTCATTGCTAATGAATTAATGATTAGTGCATTATCTCAACTATTACAATCATGAGTTGTTTATCAACAATTCGTTGAAAAAGAAATTGATTGGGGTATTAAAGTATTCTCATCACCATTCTTTAAAAATGTTTCAATGTTAGTAGATCAATCATTAAATCTATTATACCCAGATACATCAGTAATATATGCTCTACCTAAACACTTAGTATCATTTACAACTAAAATGTACGATACTCCAGATGTAGCAGGTGTAGTTAAAACTTATAATTCTAATGGATTTGCAGTTATTCCTCAACCAGTAGTAACTAATGATGTTAAAGAATTTACAATCGAAATGTGGATGGCAAATATATTTGCAGGTCAAACATTCACTAATTCATATATGAAAGCTTCTGGTCTTTAGTATATAGAAAATAAAAGAACAACTATAAACGTTGTTCTTTTTTAGTCTTTTTTTGATTTATACAAATATATAATTATAATAAAATAAATATTTATTAACAAAAATAATATGCTATACAATCAATTAGAAGCGATACTGTATCCATTTTTTCTTACTAGATGATGAAATGATTTAGCTTGACCAGAAACATTAGAAAATTATATTAATTTAGTAATACAAGATATATATAACGAGGGTAACTGGTCTTCTAGAATAAAGAATGAAGAAGTTATAGTATATGTAGATGAGAATTGAAGAAGAAGATTTCAAACAACTGAACCTATTGATCAAATAATTGAGATTAAAGATCAAGATGACAATGACTTATATGCTATGGCTAACTTCTTAAAAGAATTAGACCACTTTAATTTCGAAGATAAAAACATATATTTTTTACTTACTGATAAAAGTTGATCTGCTCAAAACATAACTTCAGTTAGAATTAGTTATACTAAACAATATACATGGTATCAACATAATGTAAATTGAACTAGTGTAATACCGTTACCAGATAAATTCATACCAGTAATTCTTAAATGAGTTTATGATTACGCAGCACCAATTAATTTATTTGATTGAGAACAAACACAAGTAGATTTCTTTGGGCATTATACAAATAGAATTAATAAACTTAAAGATATAGATTCATTAAGTGAATCAACTGAATTTATTCCAGTAACTAATTATTTCTAATATGCAAAAAGATATAACATTAAATATGGAAGTATGAACACTTAATCAGATTTATGATAAAGTGTTTAATTGTGTAGCAGTTAAACCACCATACGAATGAGATAAGTGAATATATAATCAAAATTTTTTCTTAGACAAAAGATTATGATTAACTTCATATTCAATAGTATCTTGATATGAAGCTCATGATCATATAACTGCAAATTGAACAGACTATTATTTACTAGACAATGGGACACAATCAAAATTATATGCAGACAATGGAACAACCCTTACAGAAGTAGCTTGACCATTTGCAACAAATTCTAATTCTCCAAAGAAATTAGTTAAATGATTTAATGCTTGATGATTAAAAGTAGTATCATGAACTATAACTAATCCTACAAATGTAGCAGCACCAAGTACTGACCTAGCATTTTATTGAGATTGATTTGTTAAATTAACATTAAGTAATGTAACGTGAGTAGCAGTAAATCAATATATCTTTTTTAAAGATTGAGTATTAGCTTGATGAGCAAATAAGATCTTATATAAAACATGAAGTGATGTTTACATATTAGGTACTAATACAAGGGGTAAACTACCACTTACAGCTGCAGCCTATGATGTATACCCAGACTACAAAGAGTGCGTTCTAATGTGATGAACGGCATGATTATATACGATATTATTAAATTGATTAAGTCCAGCTTACAGTCATTTAATAATTACAACAGCAATAACTGATATAGTAGAATTCAATAGTGCATTCTTTATATTAACAGATAACACAATAAGATTCTCTAGAAAAACATTTGATGATAACTGTCAGTTCTATGTAAAAGATAGATTCAAAGCGAATGGTATAGATAAACTATGCCCTGCATGAAAAATATTATTTTGTAATTGATTTACTAATAAAATAATATCGCCAGCAACTGATACAGATTGAGTAATATGATACTTAGAATATCAAGCAAATTATGATGAGAGATTATTTAGTAAATATTCTTTTATATATACTTGATGAACATTCTATATAATTAACTCACAAAATTATTTAAGAATGCTAGACATAGTAACTCTGAATTCTACAACATATGATATTATAGAAAAAGAAGTTACATATAATGCTAGATGATTATTCGAAAGTATTGAATGATGAGTTATAACTACAGATACAAATGATAGGTTTATTAATTTTAATAACATAAACTGAAATCAAACAGTTACATATCAATATGATAAACAATTACAACATTGGTTACTTCATAAATTTGAAACAAAACTTTATAATTATACTTCGCCAAAGAAATGTATTTCTTGATGAGTAGCTACTGAAGAATGATATACTGATTTATGATTAGACTATTCACAAGAAGTAAATTTCATATTAAATGAACCAAATAGAATAATGATGCCTATATTTATTAGAACATTATTTTGACTTACAGGAGATATTAGAATAAACTTAGACTTAGATATCTCATATCAACTATGAGCTATGAAAAATAATCTTAAATTAGAGTTTAAAAATTATGCTTTTGATACTAATTTAGATTGATGAGCAGAGATAGATAATCTACTATGAATAGAAGAATCAAATTTTTATACATGAAATACAACTTCATTACAAAATAAGATTCTTAGAACTTGAAGATATTTTCTATTCACATATAGCTCAGTAACAAGATTTATTCTTTGACCTAGTTATATACAAGCGAAAACAAGTAAACCTTATATAAATGAATTTTTATTATCTAATTAAAAAATATGTCAGAAATGAAAAGTTGAGAATCAACAGCATGAAAAATATGAACATGAGTTTGAAAATTTATTAAATGAACATGAATAGCTATTGCTGACTTATGACAATGAATCCCTAAGAGCTTAATTAAATGAGTAATTAACTCAGCAGATATAGCTTGAGATATAGCTTGAACTGCAACTGATTTTACTACAAATGTAGTTACATGATGACATTGAACTAATATACAATCTAAACAATGATTTCTAGATAAGTTTAATAAGAAGTCTGATGATTTTTTAGATAAACAAGATCAAGTAAAAAGTATATTAGATAAAAGTAAGACATTATGAAACTGGATGAATAAACATCCTATCATGGCAGGTATGTTAAAAAACTTTTGAATAAGTCCAGAATGAGATAAAGAGGAAGTTAAAGAAGAAGTTAAAAAAGAAACTAAAGATGTAATAGATCAAAAAGATATATTTCCAATAAAAGTTACATGATGAGAAGAAACTAAAGAGGAAATTAAAAAAGAAGATAAAGAATTTACTCAAGAAGATTTTAATAAACAACAATTAGAATGAGATAAAAAAGAAACAAGAAATTCTTTTACTTGAGAATTAGAAAAAAATGATTGATATGCTAAAGAACAAGCATGAAAAGAGTTAGATAAAGCAAAAGAAGAATTAGAACCAATTAAACAAGATATATTATCTATGTTGAAATCTGGTGAAATAACTAAAGATGAAGCTAGGCAAATGGTAATATTAGCAAAGACAGCAGTATCTTGAAACTTTGATTCATCTATTTCAGATAATTTAAGAATGAAATGAATAGAATGAACATTTGAAAATAGAAAAAAAATAGCAGAAGCTATTTGACTAGAAGATTATAAATGAACATATGATCAGAATATAAAAATGTTAGAGTTATTAAAATATAAAAACTCAGATGAAATAAATAGTTTACTTGGTAATAAATAATAAATGGCAACTACAACTACATCAACAGGTAGCACAACTACACAAGCTAGATATGATTCTGCAGTATCTAAATACTGACAAGCTAAAGTAGATGCAGCTATGCGTCAAAATAAAATTACTATAGGTTGATCTGTGAATAATAACTTATGAACTTCATCTGGTAATACGGCACAACAAAATGCTAACATAGCTAAGGCTAATGAATATAAGGCATCTTGACCAGTTCCAGTTAAAAGGATAAATACTTTTACTGGTAAAACTGAAACAGTTTCTAATCTTAATAAAATTAATACAGCTCAACAAGATTTAAATATAGCTAAGGCTAAACAATTTCAACAATGAGTTACTTCTAATTCTAGTGGATCAATATTAAAATCAGTTGATAATTCAAAAAATTATGCAAAAAATCAAGTAAAATTAATGGAGGCAGTTAAGAAACTTTGATACGATACAGTTGAGAAAGCACTTAATGCTAAATGAATGACAATAAAATGAAGTGATTCAACACCACTTAATCCAGCAGAGTATACAACTCAATCATGACAAGTTAAAAGTAACTTATATGAACTTGGTAAAGAGCCAGACTCTATGGATAGACTTACAGCTGAACAATTATGATATGAAAAATCATTACAAGATTGAGCAGATAAAGTAAATAAGATAAAAACTGAAACAGCTGAAAAAGAAAATGAATTATTAAAAAAACAAAATAAAGAAAAAGAAGAAAGAGCTTCATTAAGAGAATCACAAGCTCAATGATTATTTACTAAGTATGATAAAGAAACTGAAGAATCTAAAAAAGCAATAGCAGAAAATCTAAATGCTATGAAGAGAACTCAATCAATTGCAGCTAATGCAGCAGCAGCTCAAGCTGGACAATGAGCATGATTATCTGAATGAGCGAGACAACAAGTTGAATCAGACATCGCTAATAGATTTGCAGCAAATGTAAATGAAGCAACTAGTGCAGCAATTACTCAAACACAATGATTAACTGAAGCACAAAAAAACACAGGGATACAATGATTATCTGAACAAGATAAAGTTGATCTACTAATGAATAATATGAATGATACAGAATGGCAAATATTTGTAAAATTAGCACAGGAGATTTGATTAACTAAAGCTTTAGCTCAAGAAAAATATAATAATTATTTAGATAAAACTAATGAAGAACAATTATCATGAACATTTAATAGAGCAGAAATGCAAAAGAAAGTTGATTCATGGAATAATTCATTCAATGATAAAGACTCTAGTCCTGAATATAGAGCAGCAATTATTGAACAAATTATTTGAGGTCATCCATCATATAATATATTTAGAGGTGAAATGTTTAATATGATTAGAGAATGAAAGTGATTCCAAGAGATTATAGATACTATATATGCAAAAGCAGAGAATAATTATAGACAATATACTATTGCACAAAATGTAGCAATACAAGATAAATCTGTAATAGATCCAGTAATATTAAAATGAGTTTCAGATGCATTTAATTCTTATAAATAAATAACATGACTAATAAAGTAAATCCATATGCATGATGAATAATACCAATTAATGACTGAGAGTTCTATTCTAAATCAGAAGTGGACTCTCTTCTTGCTGGATTACAAAATCAAATAAATAATAAAGCAACGGCTACTGCTATTAGTGGAACTTTCTTAAGTGCTAATTATCCACAAAAAACAATTACAATTGTAAACTGAGTAGTTACATCTATAGTTTAATAAACACGATATGGAATTAAAATTACAAAAATGATATAAGTGAACACTTAATGCAACACTACAAAATACTTCAACAGGGGAAATAGAAATTAAACTTTCTATTGCCCCTATTTCTAGTTTAGGGTTCGTAACAATTGAACCATGAGTAAACTTAAAAGAAGAAACTATATTCTATCATAGAGTAGTAGGTAATTCTATATTCGTATATTGAGTTAATAGAGATAATCCATTACAACATATAATTGGTAGTTCTATTGTACTAGCAAATAGTGTAGATATATTTAACTACATGCTAGACTCAGAACAAGCTCCATACATATTTAAAAAGTCTGTGAGCGATGTTATAATAAAAGGTGGTAAGTTTTACATAAACAATACTCTGATCACTATAAACGATGTAGACACATCTGTACCATTAGAAGATAAAGTTCTAGATCCTAATGATACTAATTATGTATACATTAAGAATAATGATTATTTTATAAGCCAAGCATATGATGCTACATTATATCCAGTAGCAGATATAGTAGTAGATGCATGATGAAATATAACAAGTATTACAAAACATAAATTTAAAGACTTATTAAATGCTTCTGGTTATGCACCATTAGATGAATTATGAAAAATACCATTTCAATATTTACCTGCAGTATTTGCAGCAATAGAAGAATATGCAACTATATGAGAATTTCCAGTAGTATGAGAACTATGAATATTATATGTAGTAATAGGTGAATCATTATCATATAGATGGGATTGAGATTCATATGTAGCTATGACAGGTATATGAGATATGTTTTCATGAAATAATCTTATTGAGCTTACAGATATGCAAGTAGCTAGAGATAATCTAAATGTATATTCACAAATAGAAATGGATACAGAATTAGATTTAAAAGTAGATAAAGCACAATTATTTGAAGTATGAGAAGACTTAATACAATGAAATGTTTTCTATCTAGGATCAGATAATAAAGCTTATAAAGCAGATTCATGATATAAAAGTAAAATTGATTTCAAATGAATAGCTACTGAAAATAAAATAGTATGACAATTTATAAAATGAAATATAGATCAAATATCTAATAACCATACATGACTTATAGATTGATCAGATTACTATTTAGATTCATCTCTTGAATGATGAGTAGCTTGATGAATAACTACAAGTCTTAGAAAGAATAGAGTATATATAGGTAAAGCTAAATGAACTACATCAATAGACATGAATAATATTATATCATTATATTGATTGAGAAATATTTTTAAAGTACCAACTTGATCTAAGATAGATTGAAATGTTACAATATCAGTAAATACAACTTTAACTAAAGATATGTATTACGATAATTTAACAATTAATTCATGAATAGTATTAAACCCAAATTGATATAAAATATTTGTTTGATGAACATTAACAAATAATTGAACGATAAGAAGAAACTGAAACAATTGATGAAATGGTACATGAAATTGAACTTGGACTATAGGTTGAGTATGAGCTACAGCATTAAATGCTTGAACTCTTTGAAGTATACCAACATATGCAAGTTGATGAAAATGATGAATAGGTTTTTGATTATGATCTGTATGATGAGTATGAACTAATTATAATTCATATAGTAATTCTAATTGAGTAACTGGTTGACAATGATGAGGTAATACTAATCCAGTATCAATTGCTTGAATTAGTAATCAAGTACCAGTATTTCAATGAGGTAATGATTTAATATTATTATATATTATATTATGATTAATAGATCTAGTAACAATCAAATCTAGTTGAACAGCATCATGAGGTAATTGATGAAATAGTTATCAATCTTGATGAACAGAAGCATGATGAGCAGGTTGATGAGCTTGATGAAATTGAGGTAATATATTTATATCAGCAAATATAATCCAAACATTATGAACGATAGAAGCTATTTGATGAAATGGTTGAAACGGATGATCCCCATATACGAATTGATGAGGGGGGTGATGATGATGAGCTTGAAATTGATGAGTTGTAATTTTACTTTTACTTTCAAATACGTATATAAATACTTCTACAATAAATATTTCATGATGAACTTGATGATTACTAAGTAATTGATATTCATGAAGACCTAATTGAACTAATTGAGCTAATTGAAATCCTTGAATTATTATAACGAATTTCTAATAATATATTAATATGAAACTACAAAAGAACTATAAAACATTTCTAACTGAAGAGTTACAAAATACAGCTACTTGAGAAGTTGAAATAAAACTTTGAGTAGCTTCAGATTCAGAAACTGGTTATCTAATAATAGAACCATGAGTTAATTCACAAGAGGAATCTATTTTCTTTCACAGGAAATTAGGTACCTCTGTTTTCTGTTATTGAGTAAATAGAGACAATCCTATATTTCATACTATAAACAGTCAAGTATTTCTTGCTAGCTCAATAGATTTATTTAATCATTACTCGAACTTTATATGAGAGCAATGACATATATTTAAATTGTCTACAAGCGATGTTATAATAAAAGGTTGAACTTACTATCTAGATGATGTTAACGTTGTTATAAACGATGTAGATACATCATTAGCATTAACTAATAAAACATTAGTTCCTAATGCTATAAATTATGTTCACATAAAAGATTGAGATTATTATATATCAATAACTGAAGACGCTTCATATTTACTAGCAACAATAACTGTAAATGCAGGGGGGTTAGTGACATCAATAGATAAGAAAAATATTTATTGAATAGGTACTAAGGGTACAACTTGATCATCAATAATTTCATGAGATCTAGTATGAGATGATTTAATATTTACAAAAGATGATGCAACAACAGTTGCAATAGTTGATGCTAAGATTGAATTTCAAGAATGAAATACTGCTTGAAACACAGTGGGGAATACAGTAGGAAATACTATTTGAAACACAGTTTGAAATACTTTAAACAATACTTTAAATAATACAGCAGGCAATACTGCAGGTAATACTGTAGGTAACACAGTTTGAAATACTTTAAATAATACAGATTGAAATACTGTTTGAAATACGGTTGGAAATACTATATGAAATACAGTAGGTACAGTACAATGGCAATGACCTTGGGTAGCTTGAACATATCAAATAAACGAATGAGTGTATTATAATGGTTCTAGTTATGTAGCTAATACTATTACAACTAACACACCACCTCACGCAGACTGGGATTTAATGGCAGCTAAATGAGCTGATTGATTATGATTTTGAGATTTCTTAGCAGATGGAACAGTTCCAATGACTTGAGATTTAAACTTAAATGGAAATGACATTATAGGATTAAACCTCGATGGAGTTAATGATGTAGCTACAACTACAGAAACCACAGCAGACATACTTATTAAAGATGGGGCTAATTGGGTAAATACTGATGTAATGACACAAGACCAATTAACTGGTTTTGCCGATAATACAAATATTACCGTAACTTATTCACATACTAATAGAACAACTACGTTAACACATCCATCTGGAACTATTACATATTACTATAGATGAGTTAAGAAAACATTAACAAGTCCTTGGATAAGTGTACCACACGTAGATGTAACGGCTAATTATTTTCTTTATTCGACAGATTGAACTAACTTTACTTGGTCAACAACGCCTTGGAACTTCAGAGATTTAATGACAGCTTATGTTCGTTTCGTATCTTGAAGTACTGCAGCTAGTTTTGCATTAAGAGAAGTTCACTGATTATTAGATACTAAGGCTCATCAAATATTACATAGTCAAATATGAACTCATAGAGTATCAGGTTGAATACTTACTAGTTGAACATATACTGAAAACACAGCTACAAATGCAGCAACTACACCTTGATTTGATAGTGCAGTGATAAGAGATGAAGATATAGATACTACTATACCAGCTTTAATAGAATGAAGTTACACACAAATGTATATCGGTGCAACAAACACTGTAACGTTTATGAAAGGTTGATTATATCCATTTCTTGAAACTTGAAGTTTCTTAAAGGTTAATAATGCTACCACTTGAGCTTTAACTGATTGAATAAATAATAGATGGTACAACATATATCAAATATTAGTTCCAGCTACTGCAGATGCAGAAAGTCAATCATTTAGAACTATATTATTACAACCACAAGCTACGCATACTTCTTTAGGGAATGCATTAATAGAAGACCCTAGAAGTTTAAACTTATGAAACTTTGCAAACTTAGCAACTGAATGGGTAATATATTCTCGTATAACTTATGTAACATCTAACGGTGATACTAACGCAGGTAAATGTAGAATAGCTACTTGATGAGTTAGTTATATAGTATGAAATAGAATGTGACAATCTCCAGTGAGTGGTTTCAATCCAACAGACCACACTGTCCTAGATAACTTAGAATGGAATTTAAGTTGACATACTGATTGAATAGATAGCGTTGCTACATTCGGAGCATCTTGAGAAGCTACTACAAAACTATTATCTGAGTTCGTACAAACTAGTTGAGCACAAACTGTTGGTTGAGTTAAAAACTTTTTTAGTAATATTTGAATTAATACTTCAACTCCTTGATATTGAGCACATGTAAATAGAAAATATCTTAGTATTAAATGATTAACAGATTGTTGAGTATTACAATTAGTTCACTGAACAGCGACACAAGCTGATTGAACCCTATTATGAATAGTTGAATTTATAAATTGAGCTTGAAATAGAAGTTGATATATAGCTTCATTTGCTAGATGAACTTGATTAGAAAGTGATTTAATTTTCAATGTATCGAATGTAGTTAAAATGACACTTAATAAGGATTGAGCTTTAGGATTATGAACTATATCTAATGCATCTGCACTATTAGATATAAATAGTACTACGAGATGATTTCTACCTCCTAGAATGACTACTACTCAAAGAAATGCTATTGCAACTCCTGCTAAATGATTAGTAATATATAACACTACAGATAATGTATTGAATACATATAACTGAACAACTTGGTGAGCCATAGGTGGGTGAGGTTCTAATCCTATATTTAGAACTTGAATACAAGGACAAATATATACTTGAATTATAGATAGATTTTTAGCTAAATGAATACAAACTATTGCTTGAGTTAAAATATCGCTAAGCTCATTACCCACTTGAGCAAATGTTTCAGTAGATATTAGAAAGAATTGAACGGCAGTTGCTAATTCAATATTTACTTCTGATACGGCAATAAGTATTACAACAGCACAGTGAGCAACTAACTGAATATATATAACAACTTGAACATCAATAGATAATTGAAGCTTAGTTGAGAATGATGTAATATATGTAGTAGTAACTTTAGTTGGTTCTACATTACCAGGTTCAGATTTAGAGGTAGTTATATATTAATTTATTTCTTAACTTAAAAATATAATATGAGAAATAAAAAAATGTCTTCTTCTATAACTAGATGAACAGGTTTAATCTGACAATATATCTTTGATTGAAACTGATTAGATGTAAACGACTGAACAAAAACTAATTTAACAGTAACTAATGCTACTTATTGAACAAGTATATTTGGTTATCAAAAACAGAATGCAGTATTTTGAGCTACAACAAGTGCAACAAGAGCGAGTTTAGCATCTATTCAAACTATTTGTTTTACTATTATACCAACAGCTAATACTAAAAATATATTTCAATATGTAACAACTACAAGTTTAGTTGCTATAAGTGCAGGTAATGCTATTACAACAACAGGACTTACAAATGCAACAGTATATGTAAACTGAACACAAACAACAACTATTATACTCAATCAAGTAAATACAGTAATAATAACACACGATAGTAAAGATGCTACAAACTTTAACTTTTGAGTAAGTAGTTATCTTTGACAATTATGAAATACATATTTTTATAATTATAAGCTGAGTGAAAGTGAGAGAAGTAATATATTTAAAACTTCTATAAGACAACTATGAGCTTGAGCAGATAATATTCTAGCAAGTGCAGTAGCTTACTATGATTTTAATTGAGATGCAAATGATGTAATAGGTTGAAATAATTGAGTAAATACTTTATGAACATTTAATTCTTCTGATATATTTTGAATAACTAGATGAGTAAATTTCTCAGCAAATAACAGACATATAATTTCACAATCAACAATTACATATCCATCTTCAACTATTTTCACTTATGAGTTATTTATTAAAACATCATCAATAACTAACTGATATTTATTATGTAATCAAGTTGCTAATTCTTCTATTGAAGTACCATTAATTATTAGTTCTTGAAAGATTGTTTTTGCAAATACGACAAGGGCAGTTACTACAAATAGTAGTATAACTTGAACAATAATAGTAAATGATTGAACATATAAACATATAGTATGAGTAAGAAATTGAACTAATTATTCTATTTATGTAAACTGAGTTTTAGATATTTCTGCAACTTGAGCAGCTCAAGCTATGACTATGTGACCACTTACAATAAATTGAAGAAATGAAATAAATCCAGATAACGCTTGAGTTCCTTGAATAGATTATTTATTTGTTAGAACTTATAGTACAGCTAAAACAGCCGATGAAGTAAAAGAACTCTACAGACTATCATCTATTAAATACCTCTATCCTTTCAGAAAGCAACTACCATTAAATTTGAGAGACTGACTGGTATTTTGGGGAAGCTGAGATACCTCTTGAACTACTTACTATGATGCTTCTTGAGCTTGAAATAATGGTACTCTTGTAAACTCTCCTACTTTAAGTAGAACAGGACAACATAAGCAATATACATTTAATGGTACAACACAGTATATAACACTTCCAAATACAAATATTACATCTAATTTAACAGTTTGAGCTTGGATAAAAACATCTACAACCTGAACTACTAAGATGATAATATTAAATTATACACAAGCTAATGACCCTACAGCTAAAGTAGCTTGATGGCAATTTAATATTACAAGTTGAAATTTTATACAATTTACATCTTGAAAATTCACTTGAACAACATTAAATACTGACTATAAAGCAGTAACCTGAGTAACTAATATATGTGATTGAAAATATCATTTAGTTGTTTGACAATGGAATTGAACTTCTTTATTAGTTTATGTTGATTGAAGATTAGAAGCAACAACAGCTTGGGCTAATGCTCC